>Ga0172368_10000453_pt1 | contig 58789 bp, 48 predicted proteins | sample Lak11m_FD_114540 | JGI IMG/M metagenome (GOLD analysis project Ga0172368, IMG submission 114540) | Freshwater microbial communities from Kabuno Bay, South-Kivu, Congo - kab_022012_11m | ecosystem: Environmental > Aquatic > Freshwater > Lake | place: Democratic Republic of the Congo: South-Kivu... | reverse complement strand
GTTCTACGTCCGGAACTCAAAGGCAGGCACGGGACGCCTGCGGTCCCAGGGCTACTGCTTCGGCGTGCCCATCTCCCCGCCCCGCCCCAAGCAGAGGGCCAGCGCCGCACCGCCCACCCCATCCCGCCGCAGGTGGACTATGAGACGCTGGCCTTCTTCTTCGAGCGCGGCCGGGAGATTGGCACGCCGAAGCAGTAACCCTGGGACCGCAGGCGTCCCGTGCCTGCCTTTGAGTTCCGGACGTAGAACCAGTGCCTGTTCTCCTAAAATGAGCTTGTGAGGAGGACGAGCACTGTGTGGAAGGTCGGCGATAGCCCCGCCAGGCGATCGTGTCTAATAGGCAGCCCTCTTCGAAGCGAGCCGGGCACTGCATCGACACCAGGCGCGCGGCTGTCGCCAAGCTTCCACACAGTGCTCATCCTATTACAGGCATTAATCGTGATAGCTGCTCTTGTTCAACTAATGGTTCTTTTGTCGTAATCATCTGTTAACAAAATGTAGACATTTGGCGCTTCTGGCGATATATTATAGTCGATGGAGGCGACCTATGCCCGACGTTCTCATTCGCAACATGCCGGATGATATCTACAATAAATTAAAAGAGCGCGCGGCGCGCGACCGCCGTTCCGTGCCCGCGGAAAACATTCATCTCCTTGAACAGCTTTTCGAGCAGGAAGACCTGCGGGCGCAGCATCGGAAAGCGATGGAGAGCATTATCGAGCGGACGAAAGAGAAAAAGCCGCTCCCCGTCGACAGCCTGACCCTGTTGCGCGAGGATCGCGACCGATGAGCGCGTTACCGGTGGCCTGCGTGCTCGATGCCAGCGTGATGATCAAGCTCTTCCTGTTGGAGGACTTCACCGCGGAAGTGCAGGCCTATCTGCTGCGCGCCGGTGACGATATCGAGGTTCACGCCCCCGATCTGCTGCCCATCGAGTGCACGAATATTCTCTGGAAGCAAATCCAGCGCAGCGGGTACGATCCGGCACAGGCCCGGCGCGACTTGGCCGATCTGTTGACGCTCAACGGCGTGCAGTGGGTCGCCACCGGCACCCTGCTGCCCGCCGCCCTCGATATCGCCGCCCTTCATGCCATCTCGGCTTACGATGCATGTTACGTCGCCCTGGCGGACAGGTTGCACTTGCCACTTCTCACGGCGGATAACCGACTGGCTAACGTTCTTGCCGGCAGTCAACATTCGGTGCTGACCCTTGATGCGCTGTTTTCGACGATAACTCAGGTGAGCGAGAACTAATCCGAAGCATTCCCTGGGCTCGCAGGCCTGCGAGCCCAGTAACTATTACATCAACTAAACCGGCACACCTCCGCCTCCCGCGGCCACGTCGTCCCATCCGCGCTCCGCTGCCAGCGGTAATACCGGCCGGCTTCCGGCGCCGTCGCGTAGGTGACCACCGTATTCGCCCCAAAGGCCTGGTCGGGGTGGCAGAAGTAGTTGTCATACGCGAGGCCGTTCGGGTAGGGCGTGGCGAAGAGGGCGCACACCTCGCTGGCCTTGACCTTCGCGGGCATGCCGGCCAGGCCGTTTTTCAGCATCGCTTCCAGGTCGTCGCACAGCTTCCAGAAGGCGCGGTCCACCACGTCGTCCGGCAAGCCGAAGAGATGGCAGTATTCGTTGCGCTTATTCTGCACATGCTTGCCCTGCGGCGTGGTGTAATCCCGGCAGCTCATCCCGCTCACGTAGCAGCGACCCTTCGCGTCCGGCGCATAGGGTTCGAAGAAGTTGCGACTGGTCTTCTCGATGGCCATCACGCGGAATTGCTTGTCCACGACGAGGATATTCTCCGCGCCCCAGAACGGCGCGTACCGCTCCAGGAACGCGACCACCTCCGGTGTGGTCGCCGCATGCTCGGCCACCATGGTGAACACCGGCAGCGGGAAGATCTCCTCCGGTTCATCATCGAAGTGCATGCCGCACGCCGCCGGCTCGATCATCCAGTCCACATGCTCCCACCAGAACGCATCGCGCCCCGCTTTGGACGGCAACGGCGGCCCCTGCTGCCAGATCACCAGGTCGCCTTCGTCGTTCTTGATGATGAGCGGTCCTTCATCCGTGTCCGGCAGGAACGCCGCCCGGCAGCGCTCGACCGGCTGCCACTTCACCGCCATCGCCTTGAACCCGCGGAACATCAGGTAGGGTTCCAGGCTCATCAGCACGGCGATTTCCCAGTCGTTCAGCTCCGCCTGTCGCCGCAATTCCTGTGCATAAGCCAGTGTATACTCCACCCACGGCTGCGCCTCCGGATAGCGCGCCGCGGAGGGAGGGCGGCTCATCGCCTCCTGATGATATGCGGTCAGCCCGCTCAACAGTTCCGTCCGATCCAGCCGGGTGGAGTCGGCAAGGATATGCTCCATGCGCGCGGTCAGCGCCAGGTGGCGGTTGGCGGCAATGCGCTCCGCCTCCGCCCGCGCGGCAGCCACCGGATCCGGCGGGCCGGCATGCGTGGCGTCAGTGCGGCGAATCCGCGCGCTGCGCGGCCAGATGATGCTTGAATTCATGATCATTCTCCTGCGATACCTGCTGATCTTTTCGCCTGCCCCAGGCTGTTTCCTCTCACATCGCTCATCCGGTTTCATGGGTGTGTTGACTTGGGCCATTGGTGGCGCATAAAAATGCTTAGAATAATCCAGCATATGATGGGGGGGTAATCAATGCGTTGGATCCTACTGTGTGCGCTGGCGCTGGTCACACTGCCGTGGCTATTCGGGTGCGCCGCGGCGCAGGAGTCATTCGCGGAGCGCGAGATCGTGAAGCGCGCGCCGAACATCATCGGCCCGGCGGATCGCTACACCGCCGACGTGAAAGGGCTGAAAGAAACATCGGCGGATAAGGTGACCGTCAACGGCACGCGGGTGCGTCCGACTTCCACGCCGGGACTCGTCATCGATTCGCTGGTGCTGACCCTGCGCGGGGTGCAGTTCCAACGCGACCCGTTTCTCATCACCAATATCGACCAGGCCGCCTTCACCGCCCGCCTCACCGATCGCGCGGTGAACGACTACCTGAAGTCGCGGCAGACGGCCACCAGCACCGTGCAGAACGTGCAGCTCACCTTCACGCCCACCGAGGTGCGCGCCCAAGGCACGCTGGTCACCGCGGGGCAGGCGGTGGCTTTTACCACCGCGGGCACCGTGCAGCCGGAAGGCCCGCTGCTCAACTTCACCCCACGGGAACTATCGCTGGGCGGGGTGACGGTGCCGGCGAATGTGCTGCAGCAGTTCACCGGTGCGCTCAACCCCCTGGTCGACCTGCGCGGCCTGCGCATCACCCCGCAAGTGCAGCAGATCGCGCTCTCCAGCGGCGCCGTCACCATATCGGGCACGGCGGACGTGCGCTCGCTCATCAACTCGCCGTGATGCCTCCCCTCTGCGTCTTGGCGTGAGATTCTGTGTTTTGCACAAAGGACATAAATGACAAGAGAGCCTGCTCCTCCTCGCCCAGGATTGGGAGAGGGGGCTGGGGGAGAGGGCTCGCATCTCCGATTGGCGTGAGATTCTGTGTTTTGCGCAAAGGACGCAAATTACAAGAGAGCCTGCTCCCCCTCGCCCAGGATTGGGAGAGGGGGCTGGGGGGAGAGGGCTCGCATCTCCGACCTGCCACCGAGTGAAAGCCTGCCGCCGCTTTGACGCCGCTCCTTTGACCCGTTACAATTAACCCGACAAGGACGCGGCTGCCTTCTGTCTCCGAGCCGCGCTAGGAGTGATCGCATGGCCGGCTCGTCACCGCTGGTTTCCGTCATTTTACCTGCTTATCGCCGTGCCGATTTTGTGAACCAGGCTGTCGAGAGCGTGGCGCGGCAGACCTTTACCGATTACGAGCTGCTGGTCATCGATGACGCCTCGGGGGACAATGTCGTGGCGCAATACCGGTTGCCGGCCGCCGCGCGCCTGCTCCGCCGAACGGAGAACAGCGGCAGGGGAGCCATCCCGCGCAACGACGGCATCGCCGAAGCGCGCGGGAAGTACCTGGCCTTTCTCGATTGTGATGATCTCTGGCTACCGGAAAAGCTGGCGTCGCAGGTCGCCCTGCTGGAAGCGCACCCTGCGGTTGGCGTGACCTTCTGCCACTATACGCTGGTCGATGAGGCGCTCGATCCGCTGCCGGCACAACGTTCCCCCAGGTGCCTTCCCGTGAACGTGTTGAAAGCATTGCTGAACGGCAATCTCATCCGCACGCCGTCACAGGTGCTGGCGCGACGTTGCGACGTGGAGGCCGCCGGGCGGTTCGACGCCGGGTTGCGCAGTGCTGAAGATTGGGATCTCTGGCTGCGGCTGGCCGGGAAGACCGCGTTCCTTGCCGACCCCGCGCCGCAGACGCTGTTCCGGCGTCATGCCGCCCAGCACACTGCGGACCGTGCTCGCATCAACCAGTGGTCGCTCCGCGTGCTGGAGAAGACCGGAATCTGGCTGGCGGAGGAGCACCCCTCGCTGCTGCCGTATTATCGCCGTGCACTGGCCATGCAGCGTTACCGGCAAGCAAAAATCCAGATCGCCGACCACGCCGAGCCCCCGCTCATTCTCAGCACGCTCAAGCAAGCCGTCGCCGGCAGCCCCTTGACCCTCCGCCCCTACCAGGGATTCGTGCGACTGGCTATGTATGCGCTGAAACGGTGGGCCGGCGGGTAGGGGCGAAGGCCCTTCGCCCCTAAGACTGCTTCATGTTCCGTTACTCGATCACGATCTTGTCCTTGTTCTTCTCCAACCACGCGTCGAAGGTCAGCAGCGACGGATTCAATTCGCGCGCCAGCGCCGGGTCGCGCGCGCCGCAATAATACGACTCGAAGTCGCGCTTGAACTGGAACATGTTGCCCAGGTCCTCCGCGCCAGGGAAGCCGAAAGCGCGGTACACCTCGGGCGGCACGTCGTGGTAGCGCACCTCCTGTCCCAGCGCGCGGGTCAGCGACGCGGCCATCTGCGCGCCGGTCAGGTGCCCGCCGGCAATGCCCACCGTCTTCCCGATGAACTCGTCCCCCCGGTTGAAGACGCCGTAGGCGCACTTGCCGATGTCCTCGGACGCGATGCCGGGCAGCTTCTTGTCGCCTATCGGCAAGGTGATTGCCAACACACCGTCGACCCCGCGCTTCGGTCCCATGCCGAAGTAGATGAAGTTGTCCCAGTAGAATGAGGTGAGCAGGAACGTCACCGGCAGGTCGAGATCGGTGAAGAACCGGTTCGCCTCGCCTTTGGCGTCATAGTGCGGTACCTTGTATTTCCCCATCAGCGTGGGCATGCGATCGTCGTCAAGGGGCACCCATTGGCGGGTATCCTCCAGCGTGGACCAGATGACGTGCTCCACGCCGGCCTTCTTCGCGGCGGCGGCCATGGCGGCAGCCTGCGCCAGCTCCTTCTCCGGCGAGAAATGCGCCCAGTAGAAGGTGACGCAATACGCTCCGTAAGCCCCCTCGAACGCGCGCTCCAGGCTCGCCTGGTCGTCCACGTCCGCGGCCACCACCTCGGCGCCCTGCGCAGCCAGTTGCCGGGCCTTCTCCGAATGAACATCCCGGGTGATCGCCCGCACGGCGTACCGCCCGCCCGCATCGTTCAATATCGCGCTCACCAGCCCGCCGCCCTGTGCGCCGGTTGCGCCTACCACCGCAATGATCGGTTTGTCAGCCATTTGAACTCTCCTCTCGAACCGGCACCGGAGGGTTTGTCTACCGTCCAAGTGCCAATGCGATTATGCCCGGCCTGAACATTGACCATGTCGGATATGCAGCACAAACGGAGCGGGAAGGCACTTACATCGGCAGTTCCTGCTGCGGCGGCATGCCGTGGGTGCGGCGGCCGGGGTCGGCATCGTGCTTCATGCTGATCTTATACAGCTCGTACCGCCCGTCGCCGGAGATCGTCGGGGAAGCGGTCTTCTGCAGGATGGCGGTGACGGCTTGCGTGGAGAGCGGCTGAAACCCGCGGGCGATCTCCAGGTTCTGCTGCAGCACCTGCATGCTGTCGATGCCCGTCACCACCGTCTCCTTTAAAGTTAATCGAATAACGACCCCACGAAAAACTGTCGCCAGCGAGTTGCAAGCAAAGCGAAACCCGAACAGTGCTCTTCTGGTCACAGTTCGGGTTGGATAGAGGCACCCAGGGATGAGGAGGACGAAAAGCCTCTCTCACCGGTCTTCTTTAATCCGGATAATGGGTAGCAACCGCACTTTGTTTCACACCAGCGGCAGCCGTTATCTTTACCTCGATCGTGTTCGACACCAAGCTCACGCGTTGGTGAGGCGTGCTGATGTTAATCCAGATATTGCCAGTTTTCTGATCGAGCGTGGTCTGTGCCTTCGTGAACGCGTCAAAGTCACGTTCGATACGGATGAAGTAGCGCCCTGGGCGTAGCGGTTGTCCGCAGGTCATTGGTCCCGCAGCATGAATGATGTTCGGGCTGAACCAAGTCATCCCGCTACGGGCTGGCACTGCTGTCGCCACGTCTGTATGTGGCATAGGACCGCCTTTTAGCGAAGGGCCGTTGCGGCGTTGCCCGCCTTGTGTGGCTGTAGCCGGTTTCTCATCGTGACGTGCATCAACACGGGATTTAAACGGCTCGAAGGCGATAGACGAACAGCCGGGCGGCATCTTCTCGTGGACTTCCCATACTCGCACAAAAAAACCGTTGAAAGCATTGGGGGCAAAAACTGTCCCACTACCAGCGTTTCCCACAGCGATCACGAGCGGGATGGCTTCACCAGAGCGGAAGGACTGCCCAAAGGCATTGATGGCCAGCGAAAATTTAGGTGGCTGTTCTGTTGATGCCGGAGGTGGTGCGGCAGACGTTTGCCGAACTGCCAAAATCCACACTCCGAACAGTGAAAACACGCACACTACCAGGACAACCCAGACTCTCATTATCATTACTCCCCCCTTCATCTTGCGTCTGAGTAGTTGTGAGACTTCTCGATGGGTAAGGTATCCCGTTGTCTCATTCTGATAGACCGTGAATTAACCTCAGATGTTCCATGACATGAGAGATATTACAATTGAGGTCTACCTACACGGGGTGGACGTCTCCTCTTTCATGAAGGAGACGACATGATCCAGTTCGACACCGACACCTGTTGCGATGTGGACATATTGGCCTTAATCATGATATGCACCCGCTGGGACTCGAACCCAGGATCTACGGATTAAAAGTCCGTTACTCTGCCAACTGATATATGACGGCGTCCAGTATCCGCCCCGCCATCGCCTCTTTCGTCTGCAGTTCCAGCTCTTCCCTTCGCCCGTCGGCGTAGATCAACACGGCGCGGTTGGTGTCGGCGGCGAAGCCGGCGTCTTTGTCCGTTACGGGGTTGGCGACGATGAGGTCGGCGTTTTTGCGGGCGAGTTTGGCGGCGGCGTGCTCTTCCAGTTTCTCGGTCTCGGCGGCGAAGGCGATGATGAGTTGACCGGGCTGCTTGCGCTTGCCCAGTTCGGCGAGGATGTCGGTGGCGGGGAGGAGGGCGATGTCCAGCTTGTCGCGGCCGGCTTTTTTGAGCTTCTGCGGGGCGGTCTCCGCGGGGGTGAAGTCGGCGGGGGCGGCGGCGCCGATGATGACTTGCGCGCCCTCCGCGGCCTGCAGGGTGGCGGCGGCCATCTCGGCGTTGGTGGTGACGTTGACGACGGTGACGCCCTCCGGCGCGGGGAGGTTGACGGGACCGCTGACCAGCGTCACTTCCGCACCGCGCGCGCGGGCGGCGCGGGCGAGGGCGTAGCCCATTTTGCCGGTGCTGGGATTGGAGATGAAGCGCACCGGGTCGATGTATTCACGGGTAGGGCCGGCGGTAACGACGACCTTGACGCCCTGGAGGTCGCAGGCGGAAACGGCGTCACGCGCAGGCGGGACCCCGATAGATCGGGGCAAGCTGCTTGCGCTCCAGATCGCTTCGACGGCGGCGGCGATCTCTTCCACCGCGGCCATGCGGCCGCGGCCGATGTAGCCGCAGGCCAGCTCGCCTTCGCCGGGGCCGACGAAGAGGGCGCCGCGGTCCCGCAGGATGCGCACGTTCTCTTGCGTCGCGGGGTGCTCCCACATGTGCACGTTCATGGCGGGAGCAATCAGCAGCGGGGCGGTGACGGCCAGCGCTACGGTGGAGAGCAGATCGTCCGCCAGCCCGCGCGCGAGCTTGGCGAGGATATTGGCGGTGGCGGGGGCGATGAGCAGCAGGTCGGCACTGTCCGCCAGCCCCACGTGCTCCACGTCCCACTGCTCGGAGGAGGCGAACTGCTGCTGATACACCGGCCCGCCGGTGAGCGTCTGCAGCGTGACCGGGGTGACGAACTGTGCGCCGTTGGCGGTGAGCACTGCGCGAACGACCACCGTCCGCCCCAGATGGGCGGGATCGCGCAGCGCGCGCAGCTTGCGCACCAGGTCGGCCGTCTTATACGCGGCAATGCTGCCGGTGATACCAAGCACGACCGTGAATTGTGCCGGATCGGTTGTCATAGCTCTCTCTCGGAGCGCGGATTGCCAATCCGCGCGTGCTTTGATTCCGGGGACAATCCCTGACGTTTACTCGATTAACCCGCTGAGGTCCTGCCGGAACGGCCGGCAGCGCTCGGCGGTGACGATCGCCTGCAGGCGGGCGGAAGCGTACTCCACGCGGTCGTTGACGACCAGGTATTCATACTGGTCGGCGCGCGCCAGTTCCTGGCGGGCGGTCTCCAGCCGGTGCGCCACGGCGGCCTCGTCCTCCGTGTTGCGCGCGCGCAGGCGGCGGGACAGCTCATCCCAGCTCGGCGGCGCCAGGAAGATGAGGATGGCCTCCGGGAAGTTCGTCTTCACCTGGATGGCGCCCTGCACGTCAATCTCCAGCAGCACGTCGGTACCGGCCTGCAAGTGTTCGAGCACCGGCGCACGCGGGGTGCCGTAAAGGTTGCCGACCACGCCGGCGTGCTCCAGCAGCGCCCCGGTCTCCATCATGTGCACGAAGGCGTCGGTGGTGACGAAGAAGTAATCCTCGCCGTCGCGCTCGTTCGGGCGCCGCGGCCGCGTGGTGGCGGACACGGAGCGCCGGATGTTGCCGAGGTGCGGCAGCGCGTGGCGCAGCACGGTATCCTTCCCCACCCCGGAGGGGCCGGACAAGATGAACAGAATGCCTTGCAGATGTGCGGTGTCAGCGGAAAAATCGGTCATTTCTTCGTTGAAATCTCAATCCTGGCTTCAAAGTTGACGTCTTTCATGTTCGGGATGCGCTTGATGGATTCCTTGATCTGCTCCATCTCCGTTTTCGGGTCGAAGACTTCACCCAGCGACGGGCGGATAATGCCGCCAACCCAGGCGATGCCGCGCGTGACGCCCATGCGCGTATCGGTGATGTCGATACTGCGCCGGCGGTTCAGCTCGCGCATCAGCTCGCGCAGGAGCTGCTTATCTTCCACGCTCATTGTGGTCTCCCTTCCACGCCTCCGTCAACCAGGTTGGCGAGGGCGAAGATCTCGGTATTCACTTCATGGGACTGGTGGTTGCCCGGTGCGTAAACCCGGGCGATAAATCTGGCCTCTCCCAGCTTCCGTTGCACCAGTTGCAGGCGGATCGATCGCATTGCCCCACTGTCCAGCGGCGCGTATTCCAGCACGAAATGCTCATTATTATAGGTGATCTTTCGCGGCTGATTGGATGCCGAGATCAGTTGATACTCGTCGCCGATCACCTCGATCATGATGGGCGTGCTGCGGGCTTTATCCAGCAGATTGGTGATGCGCAGCGTGACGGTGAAGGGCTTGCCGACAGCCACGATGGCGGGCACGTCCGCCCGCAGGTCGAGCGGGTTGCCGAAGAAATAGCGCCCATAGGGATCGATGAACCAGGCGGCGGCGGTCAGGCAGCCCACGACGAGCGTCAGCAGGAACACCACCCACAGCGGCGCGGGGAGTTGGGCCAGCATCCGCGCGTCGCGCACCTCGAATTGCGAGCGAAACGCCGGGCAGCTCTTGGCGGCTTCCAGGTCCGGCGTGAAGTGGATGTAAGCCCGGGGGTGGGTGCAGGCGCCCGCTTCGAAGTGGCGACAATAGTTGCAGCGGACCAGATCCTCGTGGCATTGACTGCAGCGAGGGTACCCGAAATCGTCCGCGTGATTCTGCGTCCCGCAATGTGGACAGCGAATGGTGGTCACTCCGTCGCCCCCGTTCTCCCGTCGATATACTCTACACCATCGGTCCTGTTTCTGCAAGGTGAAAGCCGGGGCGGGAGCCTGCGGCCGGGTGGATCATCACGCTCCGCCGCCGCCTCGGACGGTTTGCGCCCGTTCCGCTTCGGAGAGCAGGCAGCCGGCCAGGCAATTGTCCGGGCAAAGGCCGTCGCACGGCTCGACGTGGACGAGGACGCTGGAGCCGGGAAAATGATCCTCGATGTCGCAGGTGATGACTTCGGAGATGCGGTGGGAGTCCTCCACCGACATGTCGCTCTCGACAATGAGGTGAAACTCGACGAAGCGCATTGAGCCGGACTTGCGGGTGCGCAGGTTGTGGAACCCGCGCACGGTGGGATGCAGGCGGCCGATGTAGTCGCAGATCCACCGTTCCTCCTCCGCCGGCAGGCTGGCGTCCAGCAGATCGCGGGCGGACTGTCGGGTGAGATCGAAGGCGGCCTTGAGAATGAGCACTGCCACCGCGATGGCCGCCACCGGGTCGAGCCAGGTGAGATCGGCTTTCGGGAAGAGGAGTTGTCCCAGCCACATCGCCGCCAGGCCGATCATCACGCCGGCCGAAGTATATACGTCGGTGCGCAGGTGCCAGGCATCGGCGGACAGCGCCACGGAATCGGTTTCCCGTGCGATCTTGAACAACCGTGAAGATACCAGCATGTTGGCCAGCGCGGAGATGAGCATCACCCCCATGCCCCAGCCGAGATGCCCAATGCGCTCGGGTGCAAGCAGCTTGTGAATCGCCTCGTAAATGATCCACGCCGCCGCCAGGAAGATAAGCAGTGCTTCCACGGTGCCGGAGATGTTCTCGACCTTCCCGTGACCGAACGGGTGATCATCATCGGCCGGCTTGCCCGCCGTGCGCACCGCGTAGAGGGCGATGATCGCGGCCAGCAGGTCCACTCCAGAGTGGATCGCCTCCGAAATGATCGACACCGAGCCGATCAGCAGCCCGATGATGAGCTTACCGATGACGAGCGTGGTATTCGAGATCACTGACAACCATGCGACGGCCGTTTTTCGCGACTGTGCTTCCACGTATGACCCCCCAAATACAAAGACAACCTCAATGGGCCGTTAAGTCCCACGAGGTTGTCCAAACCCGCTGCCCGCTTTTACGGGCCCAGCCGCGTCCCAATCAGATCGGGACCGCCTGTTCTGAATGACATTATTGTAAATGTTATCGGGTTGTTCCGTCAATGCCCCCGATATTCATCACGCTGCAAGCCGATCTGCTCCAGCGGGATGCGCTGGAAGCCCAGGCCGTAGGCGGGGGAGTCGTCCTCCAACTGGAAATTCCGGTGCTCCGCATCGACGAAATGCGGGTCGGTATCGAGCAGGTTCTTCTCGACGGTCTGCAGTTCCGCCTTCGCGCGCCAGGCGATTTCAAATGCCTCGCCGCCGACAAAGACATTGCGGGTGATGATGTTGCCTTCCGGCGGAATGCCGTCCTGCCGCGGGCATGCGTAGTACTCCTCCAGCTCCGCCAGTTTCGGGTAGCGCGTGCTGTACGGCGGCTGATGGGGGGTCATCTCCCGCAGCCGCTCCTTCATGTATTCATAGACCATGTTGTGCCAGGTGGGGGTGTCGTCCAGACCGCGGCCATCGATGTGCACGGCGGGGGTGCAGTCGACGAAGATGTTGTTCTCCACGATGTTGTCACGCCCGCCGCCGATGAAGGCCGCCCACTTCGTACGGTAGAAGATGTTGCCGAAGATGGTGACGCCGCTGGAGCAGTCGTCCAGGTAGACGGCCATCGAGCCCATGCCCACACCGCCGGTCTCGTGGAAGTAGTTGTAGCGGACGACGTTGCCCTGCTGCGACCAGTCGCGGCCGATGTAGAAGGCGCCCACATCGCCGGTCTCCAGCGCCACGTGGTGGATGTCGTTGTACTCGATTACGTGGTCATTGCCGTGGATGAGCACGGCGCAGTGCGGGTGGTCGTGGATATGGTTGTGCGCCACGCGGTTGCCGACGCCGAAGAGCATGACGGCGGGCTGGTAGCACTTGCTCCAGCCGGCAATGTGGTGGATGTGGTTGTTCACCGCCTCATGACCGCCGGGGGTCAGCGTCTTGCGGTCGCCGCCGGTGAGGATGATGCCGCCATCACCAAGGTTGTACAGGTCGCAGCCCACCACGAGGTGCTTTGTTCCGCTGTTGACGAGCACGCCGTAGTTGCCGAGATTGCGCAAGGTGCAGCCGCCAACCGTCACTCCCTCGCCGCCGTCGACGGTGATGCCTGTGCCGCGGGCATACTCGAAGGTGATGCCGCGCAGCGTGACGTATGACGCGTCATGCATGGCGACAAACGGCGCTTCCAGCAGGCTCACGTAGACCTCCTGCCCTGCCAGCGGCGCGGGCGGCCAGAGGTAAAGGATGCCGGTCTGCCGGTCCAGGTAATACTCACCCGGCTGGTCCAGCTCTTCCAGGATGTTGAGGTAGTAAACGCGCTGGCCGGGGTTGAAGCCGTACAGGCCGCAGGGTGCTTCGGTCTTGATCAGCCGCGCAACCGGGTCGATGGAGGCGATGCGCTCATACGAGTTCGCCCAGTCATACGCCCAGTAGCCGTGCGCCCAGATGTCGCCGGTCTGCTGCCAGCGCGCCGGGCGGTCGCCCTGGTAGTGGTAGCCGGCCTCCAACTCGCCCATCTGAGTACCAAGGCCGTCATTCTTCCCGTCGCCCGGGAAGCCGGCGATGGTGTCGAAGCCGTCGTTCGGCCAGCGGGCGAGCGTCATCACCTGGCCGCCCACGAACAGCTCCAGGTGGGCCGGCGTGCGCTCCCGGCCGAAGCCGCGGGACTGCAGCTTGCCGAAGTCGGTGATGCCCTGCGCCTTCAGGTCGGCCTGCAGCACCTGTCCGCGCGCGACAGGGTCCAGCCGCGCCAGTATCGCGGGATCGGTCACCGACGTGAACCCGACCACCGGCTTGCCGCCCACCAGCCGCACTTCCTCACCCTCGCAGGCGCGGTAGACGACAGGCGCACCGGCAGCGCCGCCATCCTCCGCGGTCAACGTGAAGGTCTCAGCGCGCGGGTAGACGCCGCCGCGCAGCCAGACCGTCACCCCGCCGTCCGGCAGCGGTCCGGCTTGCTTCAGCCCACGGATCGCCGCGCGGGCGCCCTCCAGCGTGGCAAACGGCCGCAGCCGCGTGCCCTCACAGCCATCGTTCCCATCAGTCGCTACGAAGAACTCCACAGCAGATACCTCCCTGATTCAGGCCAGACACAGGCCCAGCATGCAGATGATGACACGCATCGGGTGAAGGTTCGGCATAGGGGGAGGAACCTCCTGCCGCCCCGGCCTTCAAAGGCCGGGCTATTGTTAGACGCCGGATCAATCCAGCTTGTTGTGCGTAATGATGGTAAATTGAGCGTGAATTGATGAAAAAAACATCAAAATGATAGGTAGGATATTTCGCCGCCCGAGGGTTCTTTACACGACGGCACGGCCTTCGAGCATGACACCGGCCATCTGCATCTGCACGCCTTTGAGCTGCCAGCGCATATTTTTCATGTCCTGGTGCGCTTTGCGGATGCCGGCGTTCAGCGCCTGCCGGGCGGCGATGGCCTGTTGAAAGACCTCCACCTTGTCCGGCGGAATATACCGGCAGTGCATGCGGTCGCCCTGGCGCCAGTACAGGTACCAGTAGGGGCCGTGGCGGAATGCCGGGTCGGTGTGGCAGCGGCAGCTCTTCTTGCCGCAACGGAGCATTCTCGATCGCAGGATACCACGCATGGTTGCCTCCTTCCAGAACGTTTGTTTTATTATATGAACGCCTGATTGGGGTGTCAATGGGCGGCGGCGGGCAGTGGGGGTATGAGATATATACCCGGGCGTGGGGACGGTTAAACCTATAGTGAAAGCGGAGGCGCAGGCACGCCGGCCCACCCCGGTGATCAAATCCCCGGGCTATTATAAGACGCCGGGTGATGTTCTTTGAGAAATGAATATCGCATAGAAACCCGATCATAGCGCTCGGTCCGGTGGTCGAATAGGCAGGCAAGCCTTACGCATCTTTCCACACCTCTCATGCCGTATCGAGACCACCTTTCCCATAACGCCCGTTCCCGCAAGGTTCACCTATACACGGGTGGTCTCGATACGGCGCGGAGACCGCGGAAAGAGGCGAAAAGGCTCACCTGCCTACTCGACCACCGGACCGGAGGATATCCTCGCAAGGTATCGCGATCTTCAAAGAGCATAAGCCGGCTTTTTTCGGGAAAAACCAGGCGGACCAGTCGGATGAGTCCGGCTGGCCCGCGGTGGTGAAGCGCCCGCTGCCTTACAGGCATTCCGTGTTGCAGGGGATGCGGCCGGGCAGGGGGGTGGGCAGTTCGGGCTCGAGGGAGGAGGCGGACAGCAGCTCGCGGGTTTCTTCCTGCATGATCATCTCTTCCATGGTGAAGTAGCCGCGGCGGGTGGCGATCCAGGCGGCGGCTTCGAGGGCACCGGCGGCGAAGGCCAGGCGGGATTCCGAGCGGTGGACGATGGTGATTTCATCATGGTCGCCGGCAAAGAGCACTTCGTGGACGCCGACGATGCCGCCGGCGCGGATGGCGTGCACGCCGATCTCGCCGTCTTCACGCGGTTGGGCGCCGCAACGACCGTGCACGATCTTGCCGTGGTCTCCGCACTCGGCGTCGAGCTGGCCGGCGATTTTGGCGGCGGTGCCGGAGGGGGCATCCTTCTTTTTGCGATGATGCCGCTCCAGCACCTCGATATCGTAGCCGGGGAGGTAGTGAGCGGCAAGTTTCGCCAGCAGCATGAGCACGTTCACCCCGCGGGTGATGTTGGGGGCGTAAATCAGCCCGAACTTCTGGGTGCCGGGCGCGCGGCGCAGGCGCGCCAGCTGCGTCTCCGAAAAGCCGGTGGTGCCCACCACCACCCCACAGCCAACCGCGGCATAATGGCGCAGCAGGCTGATGGTGCCGTCGGGACGGCTGAAGTCGATGACGGCGTCCGGGTGTGTCCGGCGCAATGCCGCCGGGATCTCTTCCGCCGGCACGACGGGCACCCCGCAGGGAGCGAGCCCGAGCAGCAGGCCGACGTCCTTGTGCGCCTTGGGGGAATCCGGCCCGGCGCCCGCCAACACCAGGCGCATGTCCGGCCGGTGCTCGAGCAGGTAGCGGGCGATGGCCGATCCGGTCAGCCCGAGGCCGACCATTCCTACGGTAAGCATATGGTTTCCTTTCTGGCGAGGGCCAGACACGAAAACGCGCACCAGACGATATGCCTGATACGCGCATTGCCTGGCCTCTTCGCCGTGCCTGCGAGGTTAGCTGACGGATTACGGTGGAAAAGGTCACCGCGCCCCGGCCGCCCGTATGAAATACGGGCTTTCCGGGACTGCACCCCAAGAGTTTGGGTCCCCCGCTCCCACGCTGTGGGATTCGGCACCTGGTTGTCGAGTAGTGCATTTATTGTACAGGATATTCGTGAATATACAATGAGCGATTGTTAAGACATGATGGTGGGATGGGTCACGGAGGCCTGATCCGTTCCACGACGGTCCGCCCCGGCCATCAATGGCCGGGCTATTGTTAGACGCCGGCTGAAGCCGGCTTTGGGGGAGAGTATGAAGGGAAGGCTGGGGAAATACGGACAGTCCCCCTGGAACTGCACAGGCACGCGTTCTCCCCCTGGGAGGGGAGAACGCGTGCCTATCGACCATTTCAGTCTGGCTGGTTTATTGCTTTGCCAGCTGCTCACTATAGGTCGTCACGGCGTCGATCTGCGCGTCGGTCAATTTCGCGCCGAAGGCCGGCATGCCGGCGCGGCCGTTGCGGATGATCTGCTCGATCTGCGCGTGCGTCAGCTTCTTCACTTTGCCTTTCCAGCCGGCAATCTTCTCGCCATTCGCGCCGTGGCAGACCGCACAGTTTTGCGCGAACAGCGCCTGGCCCGCTGTTGCCGCGTCGGGAACGGCGCCCATATCGACGGGTGTCAGCCCGCTGCCGGGATTGCAGCCGACAGCCAGATCATACCCCAGGCCGATCCCAAATCCGGGCTGATTCGCCACGAGAGTCCGGAGCTGGGCCCGCTGCTGATCGGTCAGCACGTTCATGACGGCATACGTCCGCTCCACCATCAGGTCGCGAATCTGCTTATACAGGACATCGGTATCCGCGATTTCCGCGGTGATGGCCGCCTTGTCCGGCTGTGCGACCACCCACATCGACCCAAGTTCCGCGTATTCGGCCTTCAGTTTATCCTGGTTATTTTTGATATCGGCTAGATACTGGGTGTGGATCGTTTGCAGTTGTGTCACCTGTGCAGCGGTCAGGTTGAGCTGGGGGATCACGTCCGGTCCCAATCCGAGGCCGAGATTCAACCCGGGCGGCAGCGCGGGTGGATCCGCTTTGTTGCCCCCACTTGCCGTTAGCCCAATACCGACCAGCATCGCGAGCAAGCCGATGACGAGAATGCCCGATAAGATCGTGCGCATGTGCCCCTCCTTCAGTGTGGCTATTCACCCGTTTCGGTTGCCAGTATAAAACGGAGGCGCTGGGCGGCGTGCCGCGAAAACCGCACGGCGGAAGGCGAAGCGCGTCAATGTACCCATACTGGAACAGCGATCACTGTGAGCCGCTGGTCTTCACGACTGTTCGGAACTGACTGTCGTATTATCTCAACAGCAGGGGGCAAACGCTCCCAAGCAAACACCGGTATAGTTATGGAGAGGCTGGTATTGTACCGTAAACATGCGGATTTCCCGACAAGGCAACAATATGGGCAAAGGCTGGTTACGCATTCGAGGGATCGTCGTCACCTGGAAAATCGGGGCGAGCATCTGCCTCGCTGTCGGCATCGCCTGCATTGTTGCCTCCGGCGCCGGGCGGCATGCCCTCTCCTACTTTGCGCTCGCCGCCGACCCGGCGGACGATGCCGCCGCGCGTATCTTCCAGCAAAAATGCGCACAATGCCACACGGTGGGCGGAAGGGCGAAGGTCGGCCCGGACCTTGCCGTCACCGTCAACTGGCCGAATGACCGGCTGGCGGCCAATATCAAGCGTATGCAAAATCGCACCGGACCGCTCGGAAACGATGTCATCCAGCAACTGGTCGCGCTGCTGAAAGACCCCAGGGCCGGAAAACGTATCGCAGCGGCAATCGTTCCCGAGACGCAGGCGGCCATCCCGGCTCCGACGACTGCTACCGACCCGGCGGCTCCCGCCGCACAGGACCCGGGCGCCGATGCCTTCGTCGATAAATGCGCGCGATGCCACACGGTGGGCGGAGGGGCGAAGGTCGGCCCGGATCTTGCCGTCACCGTTAACTGGCCGAAAGACCGGCTGACCACCAATGTGAAGCGCATGGAGAACCGCACCGGACCGTTGAGCAATACGGTGGTGCAGTCATTAGTTGCTCTCCTGCAGGATCCGCATGCCCGCGACCGGATTGCCGCGGCCCAAAATCGAGAAACGGCACCGACCCCGGCACCCACACCGACCCCGGCGCCCACACCGACTCCGACACCTACACCAACGCCTACACCAACTCCAACGCCGACGCCCGCGCCGACTCCGACACCGACGCCCGCGCCGCCGGAGAAAGATACGGCCGCCGTCCTCTTCGTGCAGAAGTGCGCGAACTGCCATACCATCGGGCATGGCGCCAAGGTTGGGCCGGACCTGGCGGCCGAGGTGCATAAGACGGAAGAACAGGTGGAAGCCAATGTGCGGCGGATGCAGGAGAACGCCGGTCCATTGACCGCGGCACAGATCCAGCAACTGACCCAATTGCTGAAGGATCCACAGGCCAGCGCGCGGGTGGCTGCCGCAAGCGGGCAACCTACGCCTACGCCCACGCCAACGCCGACACCAACGCCAACGCCTACGCCCACACCAACGCCGACACCAACGCCAACACCAACGCCAACGCCCACGCCTACGCCAAGACCCACAGGGGATGCGGCCGCGGTGCTCTTTGAGCAGAAATGTTCCGGTTGCCACACCATCGGGCATGGCGCGAAAGTTGGGCCGGACCTGGCCATCGAGGTGCATAAGACGGAAGAGCAGGTAGAGGCCAATGTGCGGCGGATGCAGGACAACGCCGGCCCGTTGACCGCGACGCAAATCCAGCAACTGACCGGATTATTAAAGGATCCGAAGGCCAGCGCGCGTGTCGCCGCGGCGGGCGGGCGGTCGCGCCCGACACCGAGGCCGGCACCGACACCGGTGACACCTGCTCCGCGCGCGCAGCGGGCGGCGGGCACACATGCGGCGGCCGCCTTATTTGTGCAGAAGTGTTCCGGCTGCCATACCATCGGCGGTGGAGCGAAGGTCGGTCCGGACCTATCCATCGAGGTGAAGAAGCCGACCGCGCAGGTGGTGGCCAATGTACGGCGGATGCAGTCACGCGCGGGTCCGCTGACAGCGGCGCAAATTCAGGAGCTCACCCAACTGCTGAAAGATCCGAAGGCGCGCACGGAGGTGGCCGCGGTCAGCGGCGGGCAGCCGATTGCTCCCGTCACGCCGGCACCGGCCCCAACCCCGACCCCAACCGGCGCCGATGCGGCCGCGGCCTTGTTCGTGCAGAAATGTTCGGGCTGCCACACCATCGGGGGAGGGGCCAAAGTCGGACCCGACCTGGCGATGGAGGTCAATAAGCCCACCTCGCAAGTGACTGCCAATGTGACGCGTATGCAGTCGCGCGCCGGCCCGCTGACCGCGGCGCAAATTCAAGCACTGGTGCAATTGTTGAAGGACCCGCAGGCCAGCACGCGCGTGGCTGCGGCACAAGGCCAGCCGACGTCCCCGGCGGCCGTCACGCCGGCGCCGGCGGTGACCCCGGTGGGTCCTGATCCGGCCGCGACTTTGTTCATCCAGAAATGTTCCGGTTGCCACACGATCGGCGGCGGCACGCTGGTGGGGCCGGACTTGGCCATCGAGGTTTCGAAGCCGGAATCCGTGGTGACCGCCAACGTGCGGCGCATGCAGGACCGCGCCGGTTCGCTGACCGCCGTGCAAATTCAAGAACTGGTGCAATTGCTGAAAGACCCGAATGCCAGCACGCGGGTAGCCGCAGCCCGGGCACGCCCAGCCTCGGCGCCGGCGCCGGCGCCCGCACCGGCAGCCGCGGCCGCCTCCGTTCTCACCGGACAACAGCTGTTCAACGGGACGCAGCCGTTACAAAACAGCGGGGCATCGTGCATTTCCTGCCACCGGGTGGCGGGCCGCGGCGGCACACTCGGGCCCGACCTGACCCATATCGCGGCAAAATATCACCAGGCAGCATTGGCTTCGGTGATCCAGTTGTCGAACTCCCGGGTGATGCACGCGGCGTATCGGCAGCATCCGATTGCCCATCAAGAAGCCGCCGATCTGGCCGCATATCTGGGCATTGTGCAGGGGATTCAGGGTCCCAGCGCGGACTATCTGGTCTTCATCCTCAGCCTGGTCGCCGCATTACTCTTTCTGTTGGGCTGGTGGGTGGGAGCCTTATACCGGCACCGCTGATCCATTCGCCGGGCCGGCGGGGAGCAGGCCGGCCCATTCACCCCATGGGACGGGCAGTGCTCGAATAACGGAAACCAGGCTCGTAGGTGCGGCAGATGCTTGTTCTCTACGTGATACTCGCCTATATTGCCATATTCGTCTTTATCGTTGGCACGCTCTACCGGCTGCGTGCCATGCGTCATGCCGCCGCCACGTTCGCTCCACAGCTTCGCGAAGCCCGCCTGCTGCTGTGGGAAAGCATCCCCTGGCACCTCGGAATCATTATCATTCTGCTGGCCCATCTGATCGAGCTCATTGCCCGCTATCCCTGGCAGTTACTCGTTGACCGCCCGTTTGCACTCTGGCTGTTCGAGGGCCTGGGGCTGGCGCTCTCGGTCACCAGTTTCGTTGGGCTGTCCGCCTTGCTGATCCAGCGTTTTGCTTCCCCACGCTTGCGCGCGATGATCGGTCCGATCGATATCATCCTGCTGGGCGTGTTGCTCTGGGTGGTGGGCACCGGCATCGGCACGGCGATCGCGTATCGCTGGGGCACGGCCTGGTCCACCAGCACCACGGTGCCGTATGTCATCAGCCTGCTGGCGCTGCATCCCCGTCCCGACTACGTCAGCGCCCTCCCGTGGACGGCGCAGGCCCACATCGTGGGCGGCTGGATCTTCCTGCTGCTGCTGCCGTTTTCACGGTTCCTGTATCTGTTCCTGCTGCCGCTGCCGCTGGCGCCTGCCGGCGCCGCGCCCCCCCTGGAGCCGACGGACCTTGCCCGGCGCAATACGCTGCGCGGCATTGCCGGCATCGTCGGCGGGAGTGTGCTGCTGGGTGGGGCAGGACTGGCAGGATTGCTCCGCTACCTGGCGGGGCCCAACCTGACCCGCGAGCAGTCGGTGACGCTTGACCAGGAGCGCCTGCTCAGCCTGGAACAGGCGACACAGGAGCGCGACCTGATCCTGCAGCGCGAGCGTGAGGATTACATCCTGGTGGCCGCGGTGAGCGAGCTGACCCTGACCGTCGGGAAATACTTTACCGACTATCAGCTCCGCCCGGCGCTGGCCTTCCTCGGCCGAGACGGCTTCCCTATGTTCATCTCCGCCAAATGCACCCACCTCGGCTGCACGGTCGGCAACACCGTCAATGCGAAGGAGCAGATTCTCTGCCCGTGCCACATCTCGTATTTCAATATTTATAGCGGCATTCCCACCCCGCAATCGCCCGCCAAGCTACCGCTGCCGCATCTCGGCTGGGTGCTGCGCGATCCGCAGGGCACGGAAATTGCCAGCCAGACGCCGGACGGCCGGCGTGTCGGGCAGCCCACGCCGGCGCAGGTGAGCAGCGCGCAGGTGTATATCACCCGGCGTTTCTCGGGAGGTGCGTGATGCCATCGCCAACAGCCTGGGAACGGATCGGCCGCTTCTTTCGCGAGCGATTTCCCGTAGAGAAACTCAGTTATGATGAGCTGGTGCGGAAGAAAACCGTACCCATTCACCGGCGCAGCTGGGGGTATTACACCGGGGGCCTGGTATTGCTATTCCTGCTGATCCAGGTGGTCACCGGCATCTTCCTGCTCTTTTACTACGAGCCGACGGCCACCGATGCGAGCTCGTCCATCGAATACCTGACGCACTACGTGCCGAACGGCGAGTTCTTGCGGAACATCCACGCCTGGTCAGCCTCGTTCATGATCGGCTTTCTGCTGCTGCATTTTCTGACTACCCTGGCCATGAAATCCTTCGAGCGTCCGCGTGAGCTGACCTGGCTGGCGGGGGTATTGCTGTTGTTCCTGACCTTTACCTTCGGCTTCACCGGTTATCTGCTGCCATGGAATCAGATCGCGGTGAATGCGACCAAGGTCGTGCTGCAGTCGCTGGTGCAGGCGAGCACCTTCCTGCCGGGTGGCCTGGCCAGGCTGCCGCTCGATGTGCGTCTCGCTTTGCAGGGCGGTGAATCGGTCGGCCAGCCCACGCTGAGCCGCTTTTTCGCCATCCACGTGGTGTTGCTGCCGGTGCTGCTGGCAATCATCCTGGGCTTTCACCTGCTCTCGGTGCAGCTTCTCGGGATGAGCCAGGGGGTGGATACCCCGGCGAAGCGGTATGAACGTTTCTTCCCCAGTTACATCCTGAAGGATCTGTCGGTGTGGACGGTCGCCTTCTTCGTGCTCTTTTTCCTGGCGCTGAGCATCCCCTTCGCCTCCTTCCTGCCCTATCCGCTCACCGAGCCGTTCTACGCGCTGGGTCCGACCCCGGCAGGCATCAAGCCGGAGTGGTATTTTTATTTCGTCTACTACCCGCTCGAGCTGCTGCCGTTTCCGGTCATTCTCGCCGGGATGACTGTCATCATGATCGGGCTCTTCCTGATCCCGTGGATGTTTCGCAAGAGCAGCCGGCGCGCATTGACCGCGCTGGCGGTTGCGGGGGCGCTGTACCTGCTCATCATCACCATCTTCGGGCACGATATTTACCAACTGGTCAGGGGGGGAAGCTAATGCGTTTCATCCGGCTGCCGGCGATCTGTATCCTCTGTTTGTGGGCGATGACGCGCGCCGGGGCTTTCCCCGAATTCCAGCGCTACTCGCAGCGGCATTCCGGCGTCCCGACCGATTGCGCGATGTGCCGCATCAACCCCGGCGGTCCGGTGGGATCGGAATTCGGACAGATCGGCAGTCTCAACGCGCAGGACCAGGCCCGCCTGAACCAGGCGCGCGCCGCCCTCAACCCCGGGCAGGTGGTGGACAATCCCATCCTCAACGCCTTCGGCGACCGTATCGTGCAGACGCTCGGTATGCTGAACGTGCTGCAGCTCCGCAGCGACCCCGCCGGACTGGCCCCCGCCCTCGGCACCACCAGCGACCTGGATAAAGACGGCATCCCCGATTCGACCGAATACCTGGACGGCACGAATCCCCTCGATCCGGAGAGCGGCAAGCCCGGCCTGCTGCTCGGCACCCGCCTCGCTCGCCACTGGATCTCCCTCGTGTTTGCCATCCTCGCCCTCGGCCTGCTGCTGTATGGCCTGCTGAAATTGCGGCAGGGAGTGGTGCGGGGGGATGAGTGAACGGGAGCCCGGGGTAAGATGTTTGGATGACCGGTGCTTTCTCTTTCTCACCTGCGTACCAGGAAGGCAACGGAAGAAGACGGATAAAACCACAATAACTCTGTCTGGTCTTTTCCGACGCTTTCCTGGTGACGCTGGGGAGGAAGAGAAAGAGTAAGAGAAAGAGTAAGAGTATGAACGGGGTTTTGTTTACGTCTGCAGCGAGGCGCGCTATAATGCCGGGGTATGCCTGAGCGACTGCTGACATCATCAACTGGGGTTATTCGTGGGACGGGGCAGCGGTTTCTCATTGCCCGGCGGCTGTCGCCGATACAGGCGACGGCGGCGTGTTTCCTGGCGGTGATATTGGTGGGCGCCGGACTGCTGACGGTGCCGTTCGCGCAGCAGGCCGGCGTGCATGTCGGCTTTCTGGACACGCTGTTCACCGCCACCTCTGCCACCTGCCTGGTGGGATTGAGCACGGTGAACCTGGCGACGACGTGGTCGCCGTTCGGATTGACCGTCATCCTCATCATGGTTCAACTAGGCGCCATCGGCTACATGAGCGCCTTCCTCCTCATCGCGCTGCTGCTGGGCGCGCGGCTGGGGATGCCGCGGGGGCTGATGATCACCGAGGCGGGCGGCGTGATCGGGCCGCGAGACCTGTGGCGCATTATCCGCTCGGTGGCGCTGATCTCGCTGGCACTGGAGACGTTCGGCGCGCTGCTGCTGTCGCTGCGCTTTGGGCTGCATCACGGAGAGACCTTCGGCCACGCGCTCACCGACGGCGTGTTTTACGGGATCACCGCCTTTTGCAACACCGGCTTCATGCTGAACCCCGCCGCCGACCGACCGGAGATGTGGAGCGACATGTGGATGCTGGTCATCCTCAGTTCGCTGGTCATCCTGGGCGGGTTGGGCATCGGCGTGCTGATCGAGGTGGCGCGCTTCCCGCGCGAGCGAGCATTGAGCGTGCACACACGCATGGTGCTGATCACGACTGTCGTGCTGCTGGTGCTGGGCGCGGTGCTGTTTTACCTGTTTGAAGTGCACAACCCGAGCACGCTGGGCAGCTTGCCCGGCACCGGATCGCATTTGATTACCGCGTGGTTCATGTCGGCGACGGCGCGGTCGGCCGGCTTCACGCCCGTCGACCTGTCGATGATCTCTCCCCCCACCCTGTTCATCCTGGTGCTGTTGACGATCATCGGCGCGTCGCCGGGCGGCACGGGGGGCGGGGTGAAGACCACCACGCTGGCGGTGATCGGGCTGGCCATCACCGCGCTGGTGCGCCACCGCATGGACATCGAGGTTTTCAAACGGCGGATCAGCGGCGAGATCGCCCGCCAGGCGCTGTCGGTGGTGAGTTTTTACCTGTTGATCCTGCTGCTGCTGATCATTGGCGTCAGCCTGATCGAGATCGCGCGTCCAGGCATGCAGGCCACCAAGGAGACGATGGTGCATTATGCGAACCTGGTGTTCACCACCGCGTCCTCCTTCGGCTGCACCGGGTGGGACACCGGCGTGGTCGCCAACCTGCACCCGCTCTCGCGCGTGCTGTTGATCATCAGCATGTTCCTGGGCCGGCTGGGCACGCTGACCTTCATTTATTTCTTCGCACGCTCGAACCGCCCGATGCTGCGGCGGTTGCCGAATGAGACGGTTGTGGCGGGGTAGTATTAGTGGCTAGTGACTAGTGACTAGTGGCTAGTGAACTGGGGAAGGAGACCTTATCTGGAGCAGGTCAGGTCTTCAATACCCGGACACTAGTCACTAGCCACTAGCCATTAGTCACTCCGAGGGAGATACACATGACATCATTGAGTATACTGGTCATCGGCCTGGGGTATTTTGGCGAGAGCCTGGCGCTGGAGTTGGCGCGGCTGGGGCACAAGGTGCTGGGGGTGGACCGGGACGCGGATATCGTGCAGCGGGTGGCGCCGATGCTGGACACCGCCATGCAGATGGACGGCACGAACGTGGCGGCGCTGAAGACGCTGGACATCCCCTCCTTCGACATGTGCATCGTGGGCCGCGGGTCGGTGCTGGAAGAGAGCATGTTGATCACCCTCAATCTGAAGGAACTGGGCGCGCGCTTCCTGATCTGCAAGGCGCTGACCGACGCGCAGCGGAAGATCTTGGAGCGCATCGGCGCCGACCAGATCGTGCAGCCGGAGCACGACATGGGCAAGCGGCTGGCGCACATGGTCTCCACCAGCACGCATATGATCGACTACATGGACGTGTCGACGGACTTCGGCATCGAGGAGATCACCGCCCCCCGCGGCTGGCTGGGCCGCTCGCTGAGCGAGCTGCAACTGCCCACCCACTACGGCCTGCAGGTACTGCTCATCAAATCAGGCGAGAAGATCAGCACGGCGCCCAGCCCGACCACGATGGTCAAGGAGGGGGACATGCTGGTGGTGTTCGGGCATAATAGGAAGCTGGCGCAGTTCCGACGGTAGGGATTAGTGACTAGTGACTAGTGATTAGTGTTCAGGCCCACGAAAGGCTTTCATGCATTTGTAAAGCTTTTCGTGGGCCTGAAAACTTGTTGTAGTAGAGCGCCACATTATGCTTACTTATAATAGCGCCCGGTCCGGTGGTCGAGTAGGCAGGTGAGCCTTTTCGTGTCTTTCCGCAGCTCCCGCGCCGTATCGAGACCACCGCGGGTATAGGTGAGCCTTTCGAGAACGGGCGCTAGAGATGAGGTGGTCTCGATACGGCGCGGGAGCTGCGGAAAGACACGAAAAGGCTCACCTGCCTACTCGACCACCGGACCGGGCGCTAGCTTTATCTGCAAAGTATAATATGACGTACCATGACAACTCACCACCAGTCACTCAGCCTTCCGCGCTTTCATGTAGAGCAGCAATGGCACGATCTGGTATTTGCGCAGGCGGGGGTGGGTGCGGCAGGCTGCTTCGGTGGGTTGCGGCTCCTCGATCGCTTCCAGGCGGAAGCCGGCGGCGCACAGGGGATTGATCAGGTCGGTGAGCGTGCGGTCGAAGTAGCGGGAGATGAATGTTCGAGAGCCCTGCGGGATGGACGGATGGCGGAAGACCCAGGTTTCGTCATGCGCGGTGCGCGCGAAATAATTCCCCAGGTGGATACCGGTCACCTCGTCCGCCTCATTCCGCTCAAACTGGAACTGCGGGTGGTAGCAGAAACAGGGGTGCAGGATGCTGTAGGCAAGCATGCCGCCCGGACGGAGCACGCGGAAAAGCTCATGGACAATTGCGGGGTAATCCGCCGCATCCATTAAGGCCATGGTGGAGATGACGGCGTCAAAGCTGCCATCCGCAACTCCGATCAGGTTCGTCATCGAGGCGCACAGATAGTCGATGCCGAGCGGTGCGCGGGATTCCTCAGCTTGTGCAAGCTCGATCATCTTCGCCGACAGGTCCACGCCGGTGATACGCACGCCCCGGCGGGCGAAGAAGCGGGTGTTATATCCCTCACCGCAGCCGACGTCGAGCACATCGAGACCTGACAGGTCGCCGGCAAAATCGGCAAACGCCGGGTTGTTGAACCAGTCGCGATATACATCGAACCCGGCGCGGATATGCTCCGCCCACTGCTCGGCGTTGTTGTTCCAGAGTTTAGCGACTTCTTCTTCCTGCATCGTGATCTCCTTGATGACAGGTGGTTCGTAGTAGCGCCGTGAGGCGCGTGCTCGTTGACGAATCTAAAGCTCGTGCGGAAACTAGAGAGAAAACTATTCTTTAAAGTTACTCACGAGCTTTAGATTCGTCAACGAGCACGCGCCTCACGGCGCTACAACGAACTAACCGTTCTCGTGAATTGGTAAAACAGGGATAAGGCGTCGATTATTTCATCACTGTGAATAACCTTCGGCTTATTTCCCTGTTCGAATTGCCAGCGCTCACCGGAGTGATCGGCCGGGACGACTTCGATGGCGGTGAGCAGGTGATGCGCCTGCGACGGGGCGGAGAGCAGGCGGAGGAGGTTGACCGGACGGAGGTGGTCGTCGATGCCTTCGACGGTTATCGTCACTTCGGCCGGGGTCCAGTTGAGGGGCACGATGCGCAGGCTGGCTGTGTCGCCGTCGATCCAGACATCGTTGCCTTCCTGGCGCATGGGGAAGCGGGAGTTGAGGCGGAAGCTCATCGGCCAGGCGTGCGGCATTTCAACCTCGTCGTCGATCAGGTAGAGATCGGGGGCGGGGGAGGCGACGCGGCGGGTGTTGACGGTGAAGAGGCCATCCTCCCAAGCGCGGGCGTTGTCGGAGGCGAGGAGGAGCAGGCCCTCGCGCTGCTCGGCGAAGGTGAGCTTGCCGCCCTGCGCGTTGGCCGGCTGGCGGACGAGGAGGCCGTCCGGGTGCTCGGGGTAGAGCAGGTTGTGGCGGGCGGCGATGCCGATGAGACCGACTTCCGGGTGGTCGTAGGTGGTCACGCCACGGTCGCAGGCCAGCGTTTCACCCTCCACCTCGAGGATGAAGGCGCCTTTGTCCTCGTGGAAATGGCAGCCGTCGGTGGGACCGGTGCAGAGGTGGAAGAGGACATGGCCCAGGCGCGGGTCATGCCGCACCGAGGTGGCCTGGCCGACATCCGGCAGCACGTCGAAGCGCGGACGCACCAGCGGCTCGCCCGGCCATGCTTCGGCGGGGGCGACGATGAGGTGGAAGATATCGCCGGACAGGTTGCCGCTCTTCCGCATGGCGGCATACAGGTCCTTCCACTCCCGGCGCGAAGAAAGCTGCGCGTAGGCGGCGACCAGGGCGGGCGGAAGGTATTGATCATTGTGGGCGTCGTTAATGCCCAGGTAGGTGGCGCCGTCACCGGCGGTGGAAAGCATGGCGAGCGCGTAGTCACCGGTTTTGCGCAGTGCCGGCGTCACGTAGTCCTGCAGGGATTGGCCACGGAAGCGCGCGAGGGCGTAGACGAGGGGCATCACGCTGCCGAAGGTGTAGGCCCAGTAGGCCATGCCTTCCAGCGTGCCGCCGTCGGGATGGACATAATCGTCGATCATCTCGTGCAGATCGCGCTCCGCCTCCTCGATCAGGCCGCGGTAGCGCGGGTGGGCGGGCAGCAGGCCGAGGGCGCCGATGATGCGGCCAGAGCTGAAGACGATGCCCTGGTTCATGTGGCGGATGTATTCCATCCGCTTGAAATCGGACTCGATGCGCGGCAGACCCTTCATGGCGATGGCGTCGCGGACGATTTGCCGGCCGTAGGGCGTGAGATACGCGCCCGCCCAATCGAGCACCAGCGCGCAGCCGTGGCAGTAGATCTCCTCGGTGAAGGAGCGGTGGTGCCAGGTGGCGCCGGGGAAGACGCCCATGATGCTCTCGCACCAGGTGTCGCAGTGGGCGGCGGAGAGGGCCATGCGCGCGGCCAGGCGGCTCATTGCCGGGTTGTCATCCAGCAGGCCGACGAAGGCGAGCAATTCCATATCCTGCGCGGTGCACTGGCGCTCCATGTCGCGGTTGCGGCACCAGCGGCGGTCGGGCTTGGGGATGAGGTCGCCGATGTCGGCTTCGGGTGTGGCGTCCAGCAGCTTTTCCGCCTGCTCGCGGAGGGCGGCGAACATCTCCTTATATGGGCTGATGGTGATCTTAGCGCGTAGCTCCCGCAGGCCGGCCGCATCGAAGTAAATGCCGATCTCCGGCGCGGCCTGGCGGGGGTTCGGCTCCAGCGCGCCGGGCCAGTCGGGGGTGTAGGGGCTGGTGCGGGCTTCCATGCGGTCCTGCGCAGCGCGGTTGGAGAGCCCGAGCCACATCAGGCTGGCGGAGGCGGCGCGCGGCTCGGTGAGGCTGAACTCCAGGCGCAGTTTCGTGATGCGCTCGCCGGTGAACGGACCGTCAAACTCATCGTTGGTGTCGGCGCCGGTCCGGTCTATCAGCAGGCATTCCCGGCCGTCGACTGTCGCTGTTACCGTCATGCGCACCCAGCTCGGGAGGGAGGCGAAGACGCGGAGGATGTCATACGGGCCCACCGCCAGGTCGCACGCCCGCTCCATGACGACGGCCGGACGCCCGAGCTCCGCGCGGTCGATCTCCACGTCTACCGCGCACCAGGTCTGCACCGCCCGCGCCCGCGCCGCTGTATCGGCGGTCACGGTATACTGGTCGAGCAGGCTCAGCTTGTCGGTCGGGTGCTCGCTCGATCCGCCGTCCCAGAACGGCTCGATGATGGCTTCGGCTTCGTTGATGGGGACGATGCGCATGGTAACGCCTCCGAGTTTAGGCAAGCGATGGAATCGAGACTCTCAGTCTGGAAGGATGCGAGATCCCCGCTCGAATATAGATAGGCTTGACTATTATCGGCGGGGCTCTCGCACCCTTCCAGACTGTGAATCACGAGCCAGCGCTTGCTTGTTTAAGTTCTTACATTTCCACCTGCGGGATTTCAACTTCGGCGCCTTTACGTTCGGCGGAGAGGTAGGCGGCGTAGATGGCGGCGGTGCAGTCGATGGCGAGGGGGAGGTCGGACTGGGGTTGGCGGCCGGTGGCGGCGCACTCGATGAAGTCCTGGATCTCCGCCTGGTAGCCCATGGTGAAGTTCTCGTCCGGAGCGGCGTTGACCCAGCCTTCCTGCGTGCTGATCTTCTCCATCAGGTAGAGGCCTTCGAGCTCGGCGGCCTTCGGATTGTACAGGTCGGTGAGATTGGTCGGGCTGAGGCGGCAGCGGGTGCGGTGGTTGTTGGCGAAGACTTCGACGTAATCGTAAATGCCGCCGAGCACCACCTCGCCGGTGATCACGTCGCCGAAGGTGCCGTCCTCGAAGACGACGTGCATCCAGCCGCTGTCCTCGATGTCCAGGTAATCCGTGCGGATGAAGCCGCGGTCCTCGTAGCCGGGCAGGCGCGTCAGCTCGTGGGTGCGGGCGGTGACGGCCACCGGGCGGATGGGCTTGCCCAGGCGCGCCAGGCCTTCCACGCGCTTGAGGTAGAGGATGGCGCCCAGCGGATGGCAGCCTTTGCCGATGAAGGAGCCGCCGCCGCCGAACTTCCATATGCCGTAATAGGGCGCATGCGAGCCGTTGTGCGATTCCTCGCCCAGCATGCGCAGCAGCATCGCCTTCGAGTGCTCGACCACCGCGCGCTCCTTCTGGATGGCGGGGCCGTAGACGAAGTTTTCTGCGTAGCCGAAGCTTTTGCCGGTTTTTCCGACCACCGCCGCGATCTCATTCAGCGTCTGCAGCACTTCCTCCAGCATCTGTGCCTTGGGGAAGACGTTGCCGCGGAAGCTGTCGTCATCTTCCGGGCCGAAGTAACCGGTGAGCGGCTTTTCCACGATCAGGTGCTTGCCCGCCTTCGCGGCGGCAAGCATGCCCGCGAAGTGTGCGGCGGGGGGCGAGCAGATATCCACCACGTCCACGTGGTCGAGCATCGCTTCCAGGGAGTCATACACCGGAATGCCGTGCTTTTCACCGAACGCCTTCCGGCTTTCCGGGCGCAGCGACGTCACGCCGGCGATCTCCACGGTCACGCCGTAGACCCGGCGCAGGCACTCTACGTGAAACGCGCCGGCCATACCGGCGCCGACGATACCGACTCGAATGTGGGACATGGGTTGAACCTCCGAAGTTGATGGCAATTTTACCATAAACAGGCGGTCAGGAGCTATTCGCGTTAGGGACTGTATGGTTATTGAAAAAGCCACATGAATGGGAGGGCGAGCGTCCCCGCGAGCCACGATCATGAGCCCGCCCGCGGATTTCATGCCATTCGAGAACAGGTCTCGAAAAGCGCTAGATCCGCGGGCGGGCTCATGATCGTGGCTCGCGAGGACGCTCGCCCTCCCATTCAAACCATTATCCTTACGGGGGGGACAGTCCCGTGGTTCTGCAAACAGGTCGGAGGAAGGCGAACGGTAATTGGTCCTGCGGGCTCGGGACAGTCCCTAAGCGGAAAGGATACCTTCCTCTCCCGTCGAAGCATTGCCGGGGGAGGGACCGCACATGGACCTGGGCATGACCACCGCGCCGAGTTACAATTTTTACGCTCGGAATCAGTTGTTTGACCTGCTGAAAACGGAGGCGGAGGGGTATTTCGCCAGGGCGGAGGCGCGCAAGGCGGCGCTGCAGACGGCGGAAGAGATCCGGGCGTATCAGCGCGAGAAGCGGCAGCTCTTCGTCGATGCCCTCGGCGGGCTGCCGGAGGAGCCGGTGGACCTGCAGCCGGTGGTGACCGGATTGATCCAACGGGATGGCTACCGCATCGAGAAGGTGCTGTTCCAGAGCCTGCCCGGCTTTCATGTGCCCGGCCTGCTATACGTGCCGGACCTATTGCGCAAGGAGCGCAATGCCGCGGTGCTCTTCCTGTGCGGGCACTGGGGGCAATCGAAGGCGTGCGAAGAATATCAGCGGATGAGCCAGGAGCTGGCGAAGGCCGGTTTCGTGGTGCTGGCGATGGACCCCATCGGCCAGGGCGAGCGGCAGCAGTATTTTCAGTCCGGTTACGGGCGGCTGGGCATCAGCGTGCCGGAGCATTCGCACGTGGGGGTGCAGTGCGAGCTGGCGGGGAGCAACCTGACGCGCTGGTACGTGCGCGACATGCAGTGCGGGGTGGATTACCTCTCTTCGCTGCCCTACGTGGACCCGGCGCGCATCGGCGCCACCGGCAACTCCGGCGGGGGGACGCAGACGGCCTACCTGATGCTGGCTGACGAGCGGGTGGCGGCGGCGGCGCCGTGCACCTTCCTCAACGATCGGCGGCTGTTCCTGCACTCCGGCATGGGGCATGACGCGGAGCAGAACCTGTTCCGCGCCATCAGCGAGGGCATCGACTTCGACGACGTGCTTATCACCTTCGCTCCCCGCCCGGCGCTGGTGGGTGCGGCGCGCTTCGACTACTTCCACCTGAAAGGCGTGGACAAGTGCCTGGCCTCCGCCCGCCGCATTTACCAGGCGCTGGGCCAGGAGGACGCGCTGGCGTTGGCGGTGGCGGACACCGAGCACACCTACTCGCCCTTCCTGCGCAAGGCGGTGACGAATTTCTTCAAGCAGCACCTGCGCGGCGAGGCGCCGGACCACGCGGGGTTCAGCAACGAGGCGCTGCCGCTGGAGCCAGCGGAGTCGCTGAATTGTTGCGAGACCGGCAACGTGGTGGCGGAATTCCCGGGAGAGGCCACCGTGTTCGAGTTGAACCGCGCGTACCTGGCGCAGAAGGCGCACCGGCATGTGCCGGACCAGGCGGAGGTGGCCGCGGTGCTGGGCATTGCCGACAAGCTGCCCAGTCGTGACCAAACGACCTACCGCATCGTGATGAACTCGCCGACGGATCAGGAGTTTTACCACTGGAACGGCATCATCCGCCGGCGGGTGGAGTTTTTCGCCGATGACGCGCTGCTGTTGAGCGGCTTTTATTTTCAGGAACGCAGCACGGAGGGCACGCGCCTGCCGCTGTGGCTGATCGTCCCGGAGGAGGGGCTGGCCGACGCCCAGGCGGTGAACAGCCACGTGCTGAACCTGGTGTGGAGCGGCCAGGCAGCCTTTGTGACGGACGTGCGCGGGGTCGGCGCGGGCGAGCAGCATCTCATCAACGTCCACCCGCGGCTGTCCAGCTACGGCACGGAGGGCATGATCTCCTTCGATTACCAGATGCTGGGGCGCAGCCTGCTCGGCCTGCGCGCGTATGACGTGCTGCGCGCCGTCGATTGCCTGGCGGAGATGGGCGGGGACGTGAACGTGGACGACCTGCACGTGCACGGCTACGGCATGGGAGCCCTGTATGCGCTCTTCGCCGCCGTTTTCGAGCCGCGCATCAAAGGCGGCATCCTGGAGGGCATGATTCCGTCTTTCCAGGAGATCGTCGACACCGAGTACCACACGCTGACCTGTCCGGAGCGGTTGCTGGTGCACGGCATATTGCAACATTTTGATATTCCGGAGCTGCTGCAGATGCTGGCGCCACGGGATTTTGCGGTAAAGAATGCGGCGGTGGTGGGGGTAAAGGGGCCGGTCCCGGCAACTGGCTAGCGTAGTCAGGTGATTCTCAGTCTGGAAGGGTGCGAGAGCCCCGCCCGAGCATAGGTAGGCTTTCCTATGCTCGGGCGGGGCTCTCGCACCCTTCCAGACTGAGAATCACGCTTCCACCGCTAGGCTGTTGAGGTCAACTGTTCAACTGCTCCAGCAGCAGCGCGCACATGACGAAGCAGCTCATCGCCCAGCCATGGGGGACGGCCCAGCGGGAGATGCTGGAGGTGCCGATCAGCTCGGGGAGGAGGCCGGTGCTGGTGCCACGGGCGATGACCACGCGCATGTAGCCTTCCGCCCATTCGCGGTAGCATTTTGCGGTATCCGGGTCCAGGTTCTTATAAAACAGCGCCAGCCGCAGCAGCACGCGCGCCAGCCAGAGCGTGTTGACCCCGCCGGCGCTGCCGTCCATATAATCGTCGCCTTCGTGGCGGATGATGGCGTCGCCATCGGGCAGCGATTTCGTCAGCCGCTCGCGGATCACGCGCACCATGCTCTCCACCATTGCCCGCTCGTCGGCATTGTCGAGGGACAGCATCTCGAAGGGATCGAGGACGCCGAGCATGGAGGAATCCACCCCCCAGTCGATCTCGCCGCGCTCGTTGTAGCCGCGGGCGAAGTAGCTGCCGTTCCAGCATTCCGTCATCAGCCGCGACTTGATGCGGCCGGCGGCGTCACGCCAGGCGGTTGCCCGCTCGTCCAGGCCGCGCGCTTCCGCCCATTTCGCCGCGGTGAGCAGCGCCGCGTAGATGCTGGCGTTCGAGTAGGTGAAGCTGCCGCGGAACTTCTCCCACAGGTCGAAGGCCTGCGTATGCAGTCCGTTCTCGCCCAGCGCGTTGGTCAGGTAATCGATGGCGCTCTCCACCACCGACCAGTAGCGCTCATGGAAGCCCGGCCGTTCGTGGGCGGGCAGGCGGTCGGCGTGGATACCCAGCGCGTAGACCATGGAGCCGGTCTGGTCGATCTGGATGGAATCGAGGAAGCTGCACCAGCCGGGGCCGCGCTCGCCGCTGATCCAATAGCGCTGCTCCCAGTAGCCTTCGCCGTGCTGCGCCGTGCGCGCCCACTCGAAGAAGCGCTCGACCATGTCGGGGAAGCCGGCGGTCTCCAGCGCCAGCACCACCTCCGCGGCGTCGCGCGGCCAGACGAAGCCGTAGCCGCCGCAACGCTCGAACATGGGGTCGAACTCGGGCGCGGCGAGGAAGGAGCCGTAGCGCTCGTCATAAAGCAGCCGGGTCGCGAGCAGCGAGCGATAATAGGTCTCCGTAAACTGTGGGTCCACCTGCACGGTTGACGCCGGGGCGAGGAAGGCGTTCCACCACTGATCGGTGACATCATACAGCGCCTGGAATCCCTGCGCGTAATGCTGCTGGAGCTGCGCCAGCGCGGCGGGCTCGCTGGTGGAGGCGGAGATGAGGAAGAGCCGCTCGAACTCCTCGCCGGGGTGCAGCCAGAAATTCCACGCGTAGGCGGTGTCGACGTCACCCAGCTCCTCGCGCTGGTTGGAGAGGTAGCCGTCCGCCATATCGTGCTTGGCGCTGTTGCCGGAGAGCGGGCTGGCCTTGCCGATCTGCGTGGCGTCGGGCGGGTCGCCGCCCATGGCGAAGCAGATATGGCGCCAGTACTGTACGATGGCATGCTCTTCGTCCAGGCGCCGCGCGCTGTTCTTGCGCGCCATTTCGCCCAGGCGCAGGTACAGGTATTGCATCAGCGCGCCTTCGACGGAGCTTTTCCCGATATTCGTCAGGCGGAAGTGGCGCACGAACACGTCGCGGCGAGGGTGCATCAGGTCGGTGATGCGCAATTGCAGACCGAACGTCGGGTGCACGAGCTCGGTGACCAGCACATTCCGCCGGGGGACATACTCCTGGCGCTTCTGCCAGCCTTCCTCAAAGGTCCACGCCAGATGCCCCTGCCCGAGCGGGCCGACATAGACCGCCGGCATCCCCTCCTGCATATTCTGCGGGTAGTCGATGTGCGGGTAGAAGAAGGACATAATCTCGCCGGCCGCCCCCAGGGTGACCAGTGAGTGCGAGTTGCCCAATATTGCGTTCGGTTGAAAAACTGCCACTGTAGAACCTCATGACGGACTTGCCATCAATTCCGTGCTAAATTCTGAATTGCAAGAAACGACTCCTGCTGCTGTTTGTTCAGTTTATCGCTTATACCGCTTCCGGCAGCGGCGCGCTTTCCGCCTGCGGTTGACGTGGTTGACTGCCGAGTAGAGAGAACACGATCCCACCCAGGGACACCAGCACGTTCAACGCCAGGGCGCCAAGCAGGAACGTCATGATCGCTTTCGCTTGCGGATCGTATACTTGCCAGTATTGCGGGATCAACCCCGGCGAATTCACCAGCGTGGGCAGGTTATTCTTCAGCAGAACCTCCATCGTTTTGCCGGCCATGCCTTTCTGCAGGCCGATCAGGACGATCAGCGGTTGGCTGAGATTGAGCACCAGCCACCAGATCAGGAACCTTCCGGTGACGCGGGTGAGAAATGGCCGTCGTTTTCGCGTCAGCAGAAAGGTCACAAACCCGGCAACCAGTGCGGGCAGTGCGGTAATCAGCCCAAACCAGATTAATCCCTGGAGCGCCCAGAGCAGCGCGCCGAGCAGCCGTTCCCACACGGCCGGCGTTGATAATGCGTTATCCGCGTTTCGTTTCGCCACTGGAAACCTCTTCTCTTATATTAACGGATGGTGGAGGGCGGAAGTGTAGCGCGCCTATCCTTTCGACGCGATGCAGGCGCTGTCCTTCCGGGGGGAGCGACCGGCTATCACGTCGCGGGGGTTTTTCATAGGTCGGCTGGCGTGATGGTACCCGTCCGACCCGGTGTTTATGCCTGTCATCGCGGTCAGCCAACGTGTTAGATGGACTTTGTGCCGGTCCGTGAGCGTCGCGGTTGTTTTTGATCCCATGCTCCGCCAACAAGATTTCACTTGTCCGACAATCTTTTTAGCTCCGGATGCATAGTCAACGGCGTGAGTGGATATCATGACAAGACAACAACCGGATTTCCAGCATACTGTGACAGCGTCGGTCCTGGTGACAATGAAACTACCGCTCGGCTTTACGCGGGGCAATTAAATCATTATAATGGACTTGAATCAGACGTCACCGACGCATCCGGTTTGCTCACAGTACTTTCGAAAACCGTGACTGAAAGCGATTAGCCTGGAGGCAACCGAGCGGTTGCCGAGCCCATCCTGTCGAGCTTTTGCTCCTGCGTTCGAAAGATAACACTGTGTTCATGCCAGGTGCAGCCGCGGATATCGGCCGGGGAGTCGAGCACGCATTCTTCCCCGCCCGCCATTGCCGTCACAGCGGACGAGAGCTGGCTTCCCGGCACAAATAACAGCCCGCCGATCGAGTATCTCGCCACCCCGAAGGATCGGCAACCGCAGAAGGAGCACAGTCATGCGCATTCGGATTCTGACCTGGATTTTCAGCGGTATATTTGCGTTCGGGTGCGGCCTGATCGGATACGCTGTCGCATTTCCCTACGTCCATTTCATCACGAACCCCGCCGATCCCGCCACGCACGTGCCGTTCCGCTACTTTGAGTATATTTCGCCTATTCTGTTCGTGCTGCTGGGCGGTATTGTCGGGTTCATCGTCGGGTCGATCCTTTTCCACCGTATCGCGGATGTCGGCAGCAACCTGCGCCGCATTCCCGCGGAAGATAAGATCGCCAGCACCTTCGGCACGCTGCTCTCCCTGCTGCTGGTCATTCCGGTCGGCACCCTCATCTGGCGCATTCCCCACCTCGGGATAGAGGTACGCGTCGCCATTTTACTGTTGATGACGGTGATGGTCATCTGGTTGTTCAACGTAGTGGCGCTGAGCATGAAGGACGAGATGAAGTTCCTGGTGCCCGGCATGGCGCAGCGCCCGCCCTCGGACCCTCCCATATCCGAGAGCAGCGCGACGCCGAAGCTGCTGGACACCAACGTCATCATTGATGGACGCATTTACGACATCGCGCGCAGCGGCTTCCTCGACGGGCCGGTCATCCTGCCCGGCTTCGTGCTGGAGGAATTGCAGCGCATCGCCGACTCCGCCGACGCCTTGCGGCGCAACCGCGGGCGGCGCGGGCTGGATATCCTGCACCAGATGCAGACCGAGCTGGACCTTACACTGCGGGTGATGGACCGCTACAAAGTGAGCTTCGCTCCCGGCGACGAAGTGGACATCAAGCTGGTCAAGCTGGCGAAGGGCTTGAACGCGGACATCGTGACCAATGACTTCAACCTGAACAAGGTTGCGAAGCTGCACGGCGTGCGCGTGCTGAACATCAACGAGCTGGCCAACGCGGTGAAGCCGGTGGTGCTTCCGGGCGAAGAGATGCACGTGACCGTGGTGCGCGAAGGCAAGGAATATAACCAGGGCGTCGGCTACCTGGACGACGGCACCATGGTAGTGATCGAGAATGGCAAAAAGATGCTGGGCGATTCGGTGACGGTGGCGGTGTCCAGCGTGCTGCAGACGGTGGCGGGGAAAATGATCTTCGCCGAGTTGAAATACGAGAACGGACAGGAGGAGACCGACGAGCATAACGGTTATTATTCCGGCCGCGGGAATCGGCGCAAGACTCAATAACGCGGAGCACAAAGCCTGGGTTTCTCTGGCAGGGCGCCCGCTCATTGCGCATGCGCTGGACACGTTTCGCTCGCATCCGGCGGTGTCGGAAATTATACTGGTAGTGGCGGCGGAGGAGATGGAACGGGCGCGGCAGTTGCTTGCCGCGGGTCCGCCGCGAGTGACGGAAAAAGTGGTGACGGGGGGCGCGGAACGCCGCGACTCCGTCTGGCAGGGGTTGCAGGAAGTCGCGGCCGGGACGGATATCGTGTTAGTGCACGATGCCGCCCGGCCCTTCATTTCCCACCGGGTTATCGACGCCTGCGTCGCCGCGGTGCGCCGGTATGGCGCGGCGGTGGTCGCTCGGCCACTGGCCGACACGGTGAAGCGCGCCACGCCGGAGGGTGACGTGGAGGCCACGCTGCCGCGCGCGGGTCTGTGGGGCGCGCAGACGCCGCAGGGTTTTCGCTTCCGGTTGCTGTTCGACGCCTACCGCCGCGCGGTGGAGGAGGACTGGCCGGTGACCGATGACGCCGCCGTGGTCGAGCGCGCCGGGCACCGGGTGCACCTGGTCGAGGGAGAGGCGATGAACTTCAAGGTCACGCATCCGGAGGATCTGGCGCTGGCGGAACGGCTGGCCGCCGGGCCGCCGCGCACCGGCATTGGTTACGACGTGCACCGGCTGGCGCCGGGCCGGCCGCTGGTGCTGGGCGGGGTGACGGTTCCGCACGAGACCGGCCTACTCGGCCATTCCGACGCAGACGTGGTGACCCACGCCATCATGGATGCCCTGCTGGGCGCAGCCGCGCTGGGCGATATCGGGCAACATTTTCCCGACACCGATCCGCAATTTCATGGAATATCCAGTATACAGTTGCTGGGCCGGGTTGCCGAAAAGATTCAACAGGCCGGATTTCTCCCCGTCAACGTGGACGCCGTCATCGTGGCGCAAGCGCCGAAACTGGCGCCGTTTATCGAGGCAATGCGCGGACAACTGGCCACGGCGCTGCGCCTGCCGCGGGAGATGGTTTCGGTCAAGGCGACCACCACGGAAGGACTGGGATTCACCGGTACGCGGGAAGGCATCGCCGCCTACGCAACCGCGTGTATCCGGTAAATGTGCCGTACAGGCTACCGCGTGTATCCGGTGAAGCGGCCGGCCCCGGCAATTGTCTGACGGAAAAGCGGTTATACTGCTCGGGACCGGGTATGATAGCATACCATGCAGATATGGCTGACTTTCGACCATCCGCAGCGGGATGGGGCGAAATATACTCTGAAATGGATTCGAGGAAGGCCGTCTCTTCGGCATCAGCGCGAGCGCAAATGGTGCCGGGAGCAGATGGCGCTCCAGGAGGGAACGAGCTCTCAACTAGGGAGGAGTATGTACAATGCAGATCATCTTTTCAGGCAAACATGTTGAAGTCACTCCGGCGTTGAAACAGTATGCCGAGACCAAGCTGAACAAATTGAGCCGATTTTTCGATGGGGTTCAGGAAGTGCACGTGATGGAGAGCACGCTGCGGAATCAACATATCGTCGAGGTGACGTTGAAGGCCAACGGCACGCTGATCCGCGCCGAGGAGCGCTCGGCGGACATGTATTCCTCCATCGACCTGGTGGTCGACAAACTGGAACGGCAGTTGAGCCGGTACAAAGAGCGGTTCCTGACGCGCACCCGCGAGTCGCTGGGCGGACACAAGCCGGCGGAATCCGCTCCGGAGACGGTGGCGGCGAACACGGCTGAAGAGGAAGGCGCGGGCGAGGAAAACGCCTCGCGGATCGTGCGCACGAAGCGCTTCGCCGTGAAACCGATGGATCCGGAAGAGGCCGCCCTGGAGATGGAGATGATCGGCCATGACTTTTACGTGTTTCGCAACGCCGAGAATGACGAAGTAAACGTCGTGTACCGCCGGCGTGACGGAAACTACGGGTTGATCGAACCGGTCGTGGACTGACTTGGAGACCGGGGCGCGGTTTTCCGCCGCGTCCCGGCTTCATTTTCGATTTTGGATTTTAGATTGTCGTTTAGCCGTTCGGCTTGTTTATAAAGTGAGAGAAGGATGAATGAAAGACGGAGAATGAGACGGCCATCTTTCCGCTTATACTCCATCTGCAAGCTGAGCGAATCGAGAGGGTAATCTAAAATTCACAATCCAAAATCGAAAATTGAGGAGCCGCGGTGACCCTCGACGAATTCCGAGCCGCCGTATACGCCGCGTTCGGCTCGAAGCTGGAGCACGTAACGCCGGAACTGATGCGGACCTTCATCGCCCGCATGTACCAGCAATTGTCCCCGCCGGAGCGGACGGAGCAGGGCGCCGTCATCATTCCGGCTGACGGCGCCTCCAGCTACGAAGAGATCGTGATCAACTTCTTCGCCCATGCGCTGGAGCAGCCGCCGGACCAGGCCCTCATCCTGATGTGGCTGTTCGCCGGCGAGATGTATTTTTCCGAGCTGGGTGAGGAATACAGCGAGCGCTTCAAAGATTTGGCGCCGCCGGAAAAGGCGTGATGACGCCGCGCACACCCCCCTGTCGCCAAACCCGGGCATACGGTGATATGATGGGCGCAATGAGCGAACCACAAACCACAACCCGGCCTGCACACCATGACCGTCCCTTTCTTGTCCGGTTCCGCATGCGGATTACCGTGCTGGCGCCGGCGGCGCTGCTGGTGGTGGCGTGGTGTTGGGGCCGGCATCCGCTGCCGCTGCCGTTGCTGCTGGGTGGCACGACGTGTGTATTGCTGGGCGTGGCACTGCGGCTGTGGGCGGCGGGGTGCCTGTATAAGCAGGAGGAAGTGGTGTGCTGGGGGCCCTTCGCGTATATGCGCAATCCGCTTTACGCGGGGACGCTGCTCATCGGCTGCGGTCTCGCGTTGCTCACCGGACGCTGGGAGGCACTGGCGCTGGTGGCGGTGGTGATGCCGGCCGTGTACCACCCCACCGTCCTCTACGAAGAATGCGAGCTGCGCGCGCTGTTCGGTCCGGCCTTTGACGCGTATTGCCGGTCGGTGCCGCGCTGGCTGCCGCGGCTCACCCCGCTGCGCACCGGGGCCAATCGACGCGCAAGCTGGTCGCAAATCCGGCGAAACCGCGAGCACCGCCACCTCATCGCCCAGTTGCTGTGCCTGGCCGCATTTTACGCCATCGACTTGCTGCAAAGGTAACCAGGAAGGAACCACAGAGACACGGAGAACACAGAGAAACAAATCAGATTTCTGGTTCTCGCCCACCTTACCTATATACGCGATGGTCTCGATACGGCGCGAGAGCTGTGAAAAGATATGGGAAGGCTTCCCTGCCTACTCGACCATCGTACCTGCGCTCTCTTTCGGTCCATTCAATCAGAAACGATAAACCAGAAATCGACTCCCGCGTTTTGCCTGTCTTCATCGCATTATGATATAATACCTCCACTTCAACTATCTTCGCGCGGGGGGAGCCCCGGCGACATCAATCCTCTTTATGAGTGGAGTAGTTATGTCCGGTCATTCGAAATGGGTGAATATTCGCATTAAGAAAGGCAAGATGGACGCCATCCGCGGTAAAACGTTCACCCGCCTTGCGAAAGAGATTATTGCGGCGGCGCGTGCCGGCGGCGGGGACCCGAGCAGCAACCTGCGCCTGCGCAACGCCATTCAGAAGGCGAAAGATTCGTCAATGCCGGCGGATAACATCAAGCGCAGCATCATGCGCGGCACCGGTGAGCTCGAAGGCGTGCAGTACGAAGAGATCACCTACGAGGGCTACGGCCCGGGCGGCGTGGCCATTATGGTGCAGACCATGACGGACAACCGCAACCGCACCGCGCCCGAGATTCGCAGTTACTTCCGCGGGCATGGCGGGAATATGGGCGAAACGGGCTGCGTGGGCTACATGTTCGACCAGAAGGGCGTGGTGATTGTCAGCCGCGAGGGGACCGATGAAGACACGGTGATGATGGCTGCGTTGGACGCGGGCGCCGAGGACGTCAAGTCTGATGACGAAGAGTATTTCGAAGTCTCCACCGAGCCCGGCGACGTGTATAAGGTACGTGAGGCACTGGAAATGGCCGGCCTGAAGGTCGAGGAAGCCGAAGTGCGCATGATTCCGCAGAACACCGTGGTCGTCACCGGCAAGGAAGCACAGCAGGTGTTGAAGCTCATCGATACCCTCGAAGAGAACGACGACGTGCAGAACGTGTATTCCAACGCCGATATCCCCGACGAAGAATTATCCGCCATGTCGTAAGGTGGATGAGTGAGTCGTGAGTAGTAAATAGTGAGTAGTGGCTATGTTGAGTAGCCGCTACTCATTTTTTTTACGATATATTACCACCGGAGCGAATGCATTAATATAAGCGACTCTATATACCGCTACAACGACTCACTACTTACTTCTCATGGCTACCTTTCTTCCTCTCCGCTCATCCGTCGTTTCAGCAACTGTATCTTCATGTTAACCCATATTCCGATATGCCGGGATGGGGTTTTTTTTGCTGAGCAGCAGGTATTCACGCTGTGCATGTGGTATTATTATGACAACCGTCCGGTTTGGTGGTAATTGAATATCGCTACAATACCATAGATCACTCGGTAACTTGCACGGTGAGGGGCAAACCGACAGATACCCTCCCCGGCAAGGTCGGGTGATCGGCAGGTCCTGGTGAGAAGCAATACCGTTGGACCGGCGGAATCAGTCGATTCTTGAAGAGGAGGAATCCATGAGCACACTTCGCATCAGCGGACTGCTGCTGGCGCTGGCGCTGACCGTGTCAGCCTTCGCAGCTTATCCGACCCTGAGTGGCCCCTCGGGGCAGGCAGTCATTCCCACGGCAACGACCGCTGGACCTGGTTTCACCGTGGCGGCCGATTTCCACAATTTGGACAGCGGCAGCGCCATTCCCGTCCGGGTGCTCTTCGGTTTCGGAGACAAATTAGAAGTCGGCGCCCTGTATGCGTTCCTCGATGACGCGACGCTCGTAGGGCTCGATCTCGACAACCCCTGGGGCGTCAACGCGAAATACGCGTTCGCCGATCTCTTCGGCGGCAAGGCCGCGGTTGGTGGCGAATACATCACCGAGTCCTTCACGCTGGGTGAGGCTGATTTCGACGGCACCGTGACGCAGGCGTACGTGGCCTGGACGCGGCCCTTCGCCCTGGGTGAAGTGCAGAAGCTGGGCGTCACCGTGGGCGCGAATTGGACGCAGATCGATCCCGATGTCATCGACAAAATCGACGACATCCGCTACTTCGCCGGTCTCGACCTGGCGCTGAGCGACCGCATCGCCGTGCTGGCTGACTATCAGACCCGCAGCTCCGATCTGTTTGACGCAAAAGCGATGAGCGCCATTACCGCCCGCATCGCGCTCACCCAGATGATCGACCTGCAGTTCGGCTCCACGAATGCTTTCGGCCCGATCGCCGGGGAAGATCACAACTTCTTCGCCGGCCTCGCCGTGAAATTCGGCGGCACCAAGAGCGAATAAGCTGACCAATCAGCACAAGTGAAAAACCGCGCCGGCGTGTCATGCTACGCCGGCGCGGCGCATTTGGTATTACTCGCGCCGATTGAAATCGGTGCTGCAGGGCTGTGCAGCCGGGCGTCCCTCTGCAGGGACGCATTATCTGAGCAGCGGTTCCGCCAATAGGGCGATCTCCGGCACCAGGCAGGCGGGGGCGTGCGGGTCCAGGCCGCGGCCGATGCGGGCGTAGAGTTCCAGCCGGTCGGCCAGCGCCGGGTGCGCTGAGTAGGCGCGCTCACCGAAGAGGCCGCTGCCCGCGGCGATGGTGGAGAGCTTCTCGTGGCCGATGAGCGCCCAGGTGGCGGTGATCAGGTTGGCGAAGAGCGGATCGAGGATCTCCGGGCAGTTGAAGACCTGGCGGGAGGAGTTGATGTCCACCCCGGAGATCTGCATGAAGCCGAATTCGTCACACTTCGCGCGGATGCGTTCGAGCTGCGGGCGGGTGTTGCGCGGCGGCATGTAGGTGACCGCGCGGAAACCGAGCCCGCGCAGGTAGGGCATCAATTCATCCAGGAAGTCGTCCTCGAATTTTTCCGCTTTTTTGTCGCCGGTCGGCGATTCCGTCACATCGCCCAGATAGCAGTAAGCGGAGATGGCGCCGATCTCCTCGCTGAAGGCCAGCACCTCGCGGATATTCGGGCACTCCGTCTCATTCGGCTGAATGAAGAAGGCGTCGGTGTAAAAGGCCTTCAGCACACCGAGCAGATCGTACAGGTAGTGCGGGTTGGCGGCGTCCAGCAGGTAGCCGCGCGCGCGGGCGGCCAGCTCGATGCCCAGCGTGTCTTCCATGAACGCCACCAGGCGCTCTCCGCGACCGAAGGCCTCCATCATCTTGTTCGACAGCGCGGCGAGGATGTGCCGCTCGGAGATGGTGCCTTCCTCGGCGACGGTGGACTTCTCGTAGACATCGCGCTGGAAGTCGATGGCCTGCAGGCCCTGTTTGCCGATCAGGCCGTTCAGGCGCTCCACCATGGCGGCGTTGCGCGCGTTGCGCGCCAGGCGGAAGGGGCGCAGGAACTGCTGGCAGCGCGCCAGCTTGCCGGCCGGGATGCCGTGGATGCCGATATATGCGATATTCGGCAAGCCGGGCCCGTTGATGACGTTGGCGGAGAAGGGCGTGCCGGAGAAATTGGCGCGAATCTCGAAGCCGGCGGTGGTGGCGATGCCGAAGATGGCGCCCGCCTCCAGCATCTCTTCGACGCCGGCCACGGTGTCGTGATCCATGATGCCCACCGCCTGCAGGCCGGCGCGCAGCGCGCACCAGGCGGCGCTGCAGGGCGAGTGCGGGCTGAAGGAATAGACGGTGTGGACGTGGTTGTTGACCTCCGTCGTTTTCGGGACGGGCGGGATGGCGCCGGACGCCAGCCCCTCCGCCAGCACGCGCGCAGCGGCCAGGCGCTCTTCACGGGTGGGGGCATTCAACTGCGCTTCCGCGCGGGCATACAATTCAGGCAAAGACATGAGATTCTCCGTAGACGCACTTTCGGGGCGCACGCGGCGCCCCTGGTATAATCTTCGCGCTAATGGGGGCAGTTCCTTTTTCGGAGCGCGGATTGCCAATCCGCGCGTGAGGCGTGATTCGCGCGGATTGGCAATCCGCGCTCCGGCAAGATATGGCTTGCTCGCGTGACCGGCAGGCCGTTCTCTGTTACAATATTGCCAGTCACCTGCTCCTGCAGGCGCTTCGCGGAGGTTCCCCATGCCGAAGATGATGCTGGCCGATCTGACCGAAGGGACGGCCGTCAATACGCAGGTTTGTATTACCCAGAAGAAATTGCTTCCCTTTAAAAATAAGAACGGGCATTTTCTCGCGCTCACGCTGGGCGACCGTTCCGGCACGTTGGACGCAAAGGTGTTCAACAACGGGGAGGAGATCGCCGCGCGGGTGGCGGAAGGCATGGTGGTCAGCATCACCGGCAAGGCGGAGACGTACCAGGGCAACCTGCAGTTGAACCTGGATACGGTGGAGCCGTGGGACGGCGAGGTGAACAAGGCGGATTTCATGCCGGCCTACACGGGGGACGTGGTTGCGCTGGAGGCGAAGCTGGACGGGTTGATCGACTCATTACAAGACCCCGACCTGTCGGTGCTGATCCGGACGATCTTCAGCGAGCCGGACCTGCGTCGGCGCTTCTGCGAGGCGCCGGCGGGCAAAGGCGTGCACGGCGCCTACCTGCACGGGCTGCTGGAGCACGTGGTGCGCCAGGCGGCGCTGGCGGAGGCCGCCTGCCAGTGCTATCCGCTGGCCAACCGCGACCTGGTGATCGCCGGGGTGCTGCTGCACGATGTCGGCAAGATCGACGAATATTCCTGGGAGCTGACCATCGACATCACCCCGCGCGGGCGGCTGTTGGGGCATGCGGTGATCGGCGACCTGCTGGTTTACGAGCGCGGGCGGGAGCTGGGCATCGGCGAAGAGACCGCCACCCGGCTGCGCCACCTCATCCTCAGCCATCACGGCACGCGCGAGTTCGGCGCGGTGGTGCTGCCGCATACGCTGGAGGCGGTCATCCTGCATGCCTGCGACAACCTGGAGGCCAAGGCCACCCACTGCATCGATATGCTGCAGTCAGGCGACGGCACGCAGACGTGGACCGAGTATGACCGGATCGAAGGCCATATGTGGTACCGGGGCGTGAATACCGTGGAAGCGTAACAGTGTATTGTTACGGCCTGACCTGCAGTAAAACACAACACTGTTACGTAAAGATTTCGTTTGATGTATGCTGCAAACCAACCGCTGTTACTGGACGCCCCTGGTATTATTTGGGTATACTCTTAACATATTCGGCGATCGTTTTGAAGTGGAGTTCAGGCGCGCATGGTCAAAGAGCGCTCAGCCGGCGCCATCGTATACCGCATTACCGAGGACGGCAATATCGTCTACCTTCTGCTGCAGGCAACGGCAGGAAAGCCGTGGGGGTTTCCCAAGGGGAAACTGAACCCGGGTGAGACGGATGAAATTGCCGCCCGGCGCGAGATCGCCGAGGAAGCCGGCCTGGAACACCTCATCTTCGACGATGATTTCCGCCACCTGGTGCAATATAACTACCGCCGTGGGCGCGCGCTGGTGAAAAAGGAGGTTATCTACTTCCTCACCCGCGCCGAGAGCCCAGAAGTCCGCCTCTCCTGGGAACATGTCGCCTTCATGTGGTCACCACTGCAGGAAGCGCTGGAGCTGGTGCATTACGAGAACGCCCGCGAGCTGCTGCGCAAGGCGCATAAGCACCTGGAGAAGCATTACGGGCCGATGGGGGATTAAATAACCAGTAAGCAGTGGAAGCGAGACTCTCTGTCTGGAAGGAGGCGAGAGCCCCGCCCGAGTTTAGGTAAGGTTACCTAAACTCGGGCGGGGCTCTCGCCTCCTTCCAGACAGAGAGTCTCGCTTCCACCGCTTACTGGTTTATTCACGCTGTTTCCCGCAACTTCGGGTCGCTGGCCAGCTCACGCGCACGGCAAAGGATGTCGCTGGTGTTGACGCCGAACTGGGTGCGGTAATACGCCTGCAGCATGGCCATCATCCCCTGCTGTGCGGAGTGGTCCTGGTGTTCCTTCATCCCCTTGATGTCGGCCAGCAGCTTGTCCAGCAGCGCCGGGGCGTGGGGGATGCCGTGCTCATCGAGCAGCGCGGCGAGCTGGCGCCGGCCGGAGTGCTTGCCGAAGACGATCTCCCGCTGCTGCCCCAGCTCCTCCGGCAGGATCGTCTCGTAGGTGCGCGGATCCTCCAGCACTCCGGCCGCGTGGATGCCCGACTCGTGCCGGAAGGCGTTGTAGCCCACTACCGGCGCATGCATCGGCACGGGCATGCCGCTGGCGCGCTGCACGAGCTGTGACAGCTCCTGCAGCCCGTCCAGGCGCACGCCGGTGCGGATGCCGATCTTCTCCAGGGTGGCGACCACCTGCTCCAGGCTGGCATTGCCCGCCCGTTCGCCGATACCGTTGACCGTCACCGTGGGGAAGGTTGCGCCGGCCAGTACGGCCAGCACGGTGTTGGTCACCGCGTGACCCAGGTCGTTATGGCAGTGCACGGCGAAGGCCAGGTCCGGCGGCGACTGCCCGATCACGTAGCGGCAAAAGTTGAAAAAGGCCAGCGGCGTGGGGATGCGCACCGCCGTGTCGCAAATGATGGCCTGCCGCACGCCCGCGTCGTGGATGGCATGGAAAAGCGCACACAGCTCGTCCGGGTCGGTGCCGGTGCTGTCCTCGGCGATGAAGGTGATGCACAGGCCCAGCCGCTGCCCCAGCTCGATGTGGCGCAGCGCAGTGGCCCGCAATTCGTCATAACCTTGCATGCCGAATTTGCAGAGCATGTGCAGCCGGCTGACGGAGAGGAACATGTAGAAGTCCCGCACGCCACATTCGTGCGCGGCCCGCAGATCCGTCTCATGACAACGGCCGGTAACGCCCACTTCGCACGGCAGCCCCATGCCGGCGATCTCGCGGATGGCGGTGCGCTCATCTTCCGACACCACCGGCATGCCCGCGCAGAGCACGCCCACGCCCACCTCGGCGAGCAAGCGGGCGATGGCCTTCTTCTCCTCAACGTGGAAGGCCACCCCCGGCGCCTGCTCGCCGTCACGCAGCGTTTCATCCCAGATCACCACATGCGAGGGACGCGTGCTTTGGGTGAAGCGGCTTTCGTTGTCATATAACAGATCGGTCATCGCTTACCTCACCGGGTCTTTCTTTCTCTTGCTCTTTCACCTTGCTCTTGCTCTAACAGCCTTACAGGGTCAGTGTGAGGCTGTTAGAGCAAGAGCAAGATGAAAGAGCAAGAGCAAGAATCTCACATTGATCACCTGATATATATCTTCATGCGGCTTGCGCCACCTCGTCGACCACGGGGATATCGGCTAGCGATTTCCGAATATCCTCGTCGGTGGCGATGCTGTCCGCCAATGCGCCGTCGACATTCGCTTCGTAGGCCGCCAGGTCGAGAAAGCCGTGGCCGGACAGGCCGAAGAGGATCACCCGCTCCTTGCCTTCTTCTTTCGCCTTCAGCGCCTCGTCAATGGCGGCGCGGATGGCGTGGCAGCTCTCCGGCGCGGGCAGGAAGCCCTCGGTCTTCGTGAACAGATCGCCGGCCTGGAAGACGGATAACTGCCCGTAAGCCTCCGCGTCGATGCGGCCTTCGCTGCGCAGGTGGCTGAGCAGCGGCGAGTCGCCGTGGTAGCGCAGCCCGCCCGCGTGAATGCCCGGCGGCACATAGGTGTGGCCCAGCGTATACATCTTCGCCATCGGGATCAGGCCCATCAGGTCGCAGTAATCGTAGGCAAAGGCGCCGCGGGTGAGGCTGGGGCAGGCTGCCGGCTCGGTGGCCAGGAAGCGCACCGGCTTTTTCGCCTCGCCGCGCAGTTGCCGGCCGAGGAAGGGCAGCATGAGCCCGCCGAAGTTAGAACCGCCGCCCACGCAGCCGATCACCACGTCGGGGTCATCGCCGATCATGTTGAACTGCTCGATGCATTCCAGCCCGATCACCGTCTGATACATCAGCACATGGTTGAGCACGGAACCGTTGGAGACGCAGACGCCCGGATTGGCGCGGGCGTCCTCCACCGCCTCGGAGACGGCGATGCCCAGTGCGCCGATGCAGTCGGGGTCCTTCGCCAGGATATCGCGACCAGTCTGCGTGCGCGTGCTGGGGGACGGAAGCACCTCGGCGCCCCACATGCGCATCATCGTGCGGCGGTAGGGTTTCTGCTCGTAACTGACGCGCACCATGTAAATGGTGCAATCCAGGCCGAACCAGTGGCAGGCCAGCGAGAGCGCGCTGCCCCACTGCCCGGCGCCGGTGTCGGTGGTGAGCCGCTTCGTGCCGGCCTTCTTGTTGTAGTAGACGCCGGCGATGGCGGCATTCGACTTATGCGCGCCCGTCGGGCTGACGCCCTCGTTCTTATAGTAGATACGCGCGGGTGTGCCCAGCGCCTCCTCGAGCCGCACGGCGCGGTGCAGCGGGCTGGGGCGATATTGGAGATACAGGTCGAGAATCTCGCCGGGGATGTCGATCCAGCGTTGGCTCGACATCTCCTGTTCCAGGATCGCCATCGGCAGAATCGATGTCAGGAAGTCCGGGGTCAGCGGCTCGTGCGTGATGGGATGCAGATACGGGGCGGGTTTGGTCGGCAGATCGGCCAGCACATTATACCAGGCCGTCGGCATTTTCTCCGGCGGCAGATAGAAGCGTCGCTCTTCCATTCTGGGCACTCTCCTTGCGATAATATCTCACGAACCGTTTTCTCAACGGGTGGTAGATATGATCACGAGACGAATTGAGAAAACGACCCACGTACCAGTTTCCGGCTCTGCCGGCATGAGGTCTCACCCATTATCGCCTCCCCTGCCACCCGTGTTTGCGCCGAATGGTAACAGGGATGTGCGGAGAAATGCCACTACGGCGGAATAGGACTAATAGGTCTGATAAGACTGATAGGACCTATTATTTATTGATGGTGAGTGTTGTTGTGAGTGTAGCTTTCGGGCGCCAGGCCAGACTGAAGACGATTTGCGCCACGATCAGCACCAGCAAAAGGCAGGCGCTGACATAATACGGCATGCGGGCATTGGTGAATTGGGACACCGTGCCGAACAGCGCGGGACCGGCGATGGCGCCCAGGCCGGAGATGCCTTCGTGCAGGCCGGCGCGCTGGCCGGTGTTGGCCTGGCCGTGCACGCTGTAGAACAGGCTGCAGGTGACCGCCAGCCCGACGAGGATGCCGATGAGGAAGAAGCCGGCGGCGAATCCCCAGGGGCCGCCGGCGCGCGCCGCTACCAAGCAGCCGGCCACACCCACCACCTGCGCCAGCGCCAGCGGCCAGAAGCGATAATGCCAGCCGTGCCAGCGCCCGAGCAGCACGAAGGAGAAAATCTGCATGGCGGGCACCGCCATCAGCAGCAGCCCGATGACCCGCCCGGAGAAGTGCATATCGGCGGCCAGCGGCGGGAAGAGCGTGCGCACTCCCCCCAGCAGCACGGCGGCGGTGAAGACCGAGCTCCAACCCAGCCAGACAAAGCGATCAGCGCCCGCCGGCCGGATATCATGCTCCACCGCCAGGTGTGGCTCCGCCGGCTCCGCCGTACGTTTCCGCCAGATGTGGCGAGGAAGCAGGAGGGTGACGAGGGCGAACAGTATCGCCAGCGCGGATGCCAGGAAGAATGCCAGGCGGATGTCGATATCGTAAAACACCCCGCCCAGATAATCGCCGATCTGCCCGATGCTCCAGCCGACATTGAAGACCATCAAAATGCCGGGCAGCACCCGCGCCGGCGCCGAGGCCGACATCCAGGCCATCAACGTGGGCCAGAAGAAGGACAACCCGAGGAACATCAACGCGTTGGCGGCGACCAGCAGCCAGAACTTCGGCAGCAATGGGCACAACGCGGCGAACACGCCGGCCGTCAGGCAGGCGATCACGATCAACCGGCGATAGCTGATGCGGTCCGCCAGCCGGCCGCCGATGAAGGCCCCCGCTGTGTAGCAGAGCATCCCCACCGTGCCCAGGATGCCGATCTGTGCATCCGTGGCCCTGAACTGCGCGCGCGCCAGCAGCGGCAGCGGCACCGCCAGCAGGCAGAAGGCCAGGCAGATGCCAAAGGAATAGACGGCGACGATCAGCCGGCGGATACGAAATTCGTGTTGCAGGTCGCTCATACGCGACTACGCTAGCGGAAAAGGGGAGGGCGTGTCAATGCACGAGGGTATTAAGGGTGTCCGCCACCATCACCCGATCGCGGCCCGCTTCCTTGGCCCGGTACATCGCTTCGTCAGCGCTACGAAGCAGGTTGTCCGATGAGGAACTGGTTTCCGGATATGCGGCCACGCCACAACTGAGGGTCAGCCGGCGCCCGTCCTTCTCCAGGAACGGCAGTTGAATCAGGCCGACATTGAAGCGGAGGCGTTCCGCCAGCAGCGCGGCGTTCTCCAACGGCGTCTCCGGCAGCACCACCACGAACTCTTCGCCGCCGTACCGTCCCACCAGGTCCACGTCGCGCACCGAGTGTTCCAGCGTGCGCGCCACTTTCTGCAGCGCCAGATCGCCGGCATGGTGGCCGTAGGTGTCGTTGACCTGTTTGAAGAAGTCCAGGTCGGCGAAGATCACGGCCAGCGGGTGGTGGTAGCGTCGGGCGCGGTGCATCTCCTGGTCCAGCCGCTCCATGAAATACCCGTGGTTCGCCAGGCCGGTGAGCGGATCGGTGGCTGCGTTCTGCGCCATCTCGCCGTACAGGTATTGCAGCGAGGTATACAGGTGGCGGTTGCTCTCAAAGGTCAGCACCTGGCGAATCAGCGTCAAGGTAATCAGCCCGGCCAGGCTGAAGAAGGCATAGATCAACTGCCGCGGCTCCAGCGGGATCAGCGGGTCCACCAGGGTCAGCAGTGCCAACACCAGCGCCGCCAGCACCAGCGCCACCGAGACCAGCAGCCCGGCGATGGACGGAAAGGGGTCGACCCGGTGATCGATGCGCAGCGTGTGGTGCTGCAGCGACGCTTCCAGGCGCGCCGCCACGCCGTAGAGCAGGAAGCCCACCGGCCACAGCGACTGGCAGAGGAACGGCACTTCCCTGACGCCGCCCAGCGCCAGGAAGACCGACCAGATGCCGCCCGCCAACTGCAGGCCGACGCCGACCACGATCAGTGCGCGCGGGGCATTCTCCTGGCGCGGCGTGATGCGCAGCAGCAGCAGGTTGATGCAGATCAGCGTGATCAGCGCCAGCAGCGGATACGCCAGCCCGTGCAGCTTCACCAACGGCGCGTATTCGGGAACAAAGGTGAGCGAAGAGAACGGCAACTGCAGGGTAATCGCCACCGCCGCGCCGACGGAAATCAGAATGTCCAGCAGCATGATGAGCCGGCCCAGCAGCTCCCCGGGGAAATGCCCGCGCCGCATCAGCATGCCCGCCCAGAGGAAGACGAAGCTGAGCAGGAACAGCACATCCGCGTCCCGCGTACCATACAACGGGCGCCCCAACGCGTGCGTGGTGAACCAGTAGATGCTGAACGCCAGCACACTCAACCCGATGAACGCCCAGGACAGCCGCTCATGCCAGTTCTCCACCGACAGCATGCTGGTGGCGATCCAGTAGAGCGCGAGCAGGGGGGCGATTATACTGATCCCCGTGGCGAGGAGATTGAGCATGGCAGGCTGTACCGTCACCCATTGGCACAGGGCGATGCCGGTTGCCATCAATATTGTGATGAGCAGCGTGGTTTTCCAGTGCATGCGTTAACTCAGTCCATCTCCTTGGAGGTCCACGGGGAAGGTTCCCATCACCGCGTGGGCGACTGGAAGGATGCCTGCTAATTGTTCTATTATTCCAGGTAACGCCGGGGAAATACTAAAGTGGCAGGATGAATACCGGAGTGAACCGGTGTTAAATTGAGGGAGTAATAAATGGTAAGTCGTGGTACGTGATAAGAAGTGCGCAGGTTGTTGCCAAGGCGTATTCTTTTTATAGGATCGGCCCGGTCGGCCGGCAGATTAGCGAGGGGATGGGAGGAATGGGACGAATGGGAAAAATGTGTGGGTACATGCACGAAAACCTTTCTCAGCCATCTCCCATTTCTCCCATCTCATTTTTCTCATTTGTCCTATTTTTCCCATCCCCCATCGCTGACCTGCCGGCCGACCGAACCGAGCCTCTTCAAAGATAAGCCTCACAGGATAGACGACTTGTAAGCGAAGGCCTGGCAGGCGCGCAGGAACCTCAATACCCTTCAGATGCGCGGTTCCGGTGTGCCTACACGGGCCCTCACCCCCCCGACCCCCTCTCCCAATATTGGGCGAGGGGGAGCAGGCTCTCTATAGTATGAAAACGGGAATCATTTTTCATCTTTGGCACTCCCCCTCGCCCAGGATTGGGAGAGGGGGTTGGGGGGTGAGGGCCCGTGTAGGCACACCGGAACCGCGTATAAACGGCATTGGGATCGCGGCCTCGCCCACACTACTCTCGGTAATTCTCAAGGAAATTTGCCGCCCACTCCGCGAACGTGCCATGCTCGATGGTCTCGCGAATTTTCGCCATCACCTGCTGGTACAGCGACAGATTGTGATAGGTCAGCGAGCGGATGGCGAGGATTTCGCCGGCTTTGAGCAGGTGGCGCAGGTAGGCGCGCGAGAAGGTGCGGCAGACGGCGCACGGGCAGTCCGGGTCAAGGGGGCCGGTGTCCGCCTCGTATTGCGCGTTGCGCAGGTTGATGCGGCCGGCCCAGGTGAAGGCGGAGCCGTTGCGGCCCATGCGGGTGGGCAGCACACAGTCGAACATATCCACCCCGAGCAACACCGCACGCACCAGGTCGGTAGGCAGGCCCACGCCCATCAGATAGCGCGGTTTCTGCTCCGGCAGCAGCGGGGTGACGATGTCGAGCATCGCCCACATCACCTCTTTCGGCTCGCCCACCGACAGGCCGCCGATGGAATAGCCGGGAAAGTCCATCGCCGCCAGCTCCGCCGCGCTGTTTTTGCGCAGGTCTTCCTCGAAGCCGCCCTGCACGATGCCGAACAGCGCCTGGCCGGTCTCCGGGTTCCACGCCGTTTTGCCGCGCGCCGCCCAGCGATGGGTGCGCTCCGTCGCCTCGATGGTCTCCAGCCGCGTCGCCTCCCACGGGATGGGCTGGTCGAAGGACATGATGATGTCGGCACCCAGCCGCATCTCCATCTCGATGGCCTTCTCTGGGCTCATGAAGTGCTCGGAGCCGTCGATGTGCGAGCGGAAGGTCAGGCCCTCCTCTGCCACCTTGTGCAGCGAGGAGAGGCTGAAGATCTGATAACCGCCGCTGTCGGTGAGGATGCCGCCGTCCCACGCCTGGAATTTATGCAGCCCGCCGCAGTGCTCCACCAGCGGCACCCCCGGCCGCAGGTAGAGGTGGTAGGCGTTGTTGAGGATGATCTGCGCCCCGGTCTCGCGCACCTCCGCCGGCGTCATACTTTTCACCGTGGCCTGCGTGCCCACCGGCATGAAGGCGGGGGTATCGATTTCGTGCCCGCGCACGCGCAGCACGCCGCGGCGCGCGCGGCCTTCACGGGCGTGGATGGTCAGTGACAGCAAAGTAAGTCCTCCGGTCATCAGCATACACAATTTACGGTAGGAGGGGAACTGCCTTCAGGATTACAGCTTGTTCATTCAGCACGCCTGGTGTATGATGTGCGGCATGATCGGGTTAGTGTTCGCCCTGGCGAGCATGGTTTTCGCCGGGCTGACGGATTTTTGCTTTAAAAAGTATGTGAATAAAGCCGGCATGCCGCTGGGGAGCTTCCTGGCGGGGATCGGGCTGGTCTGGGCGGTATTCTTTGCCGTGCCGTTGCTGGTGAAAGGCGGAGCCGACTGGCGGGGATGGCCGATCGCGCTGGCGGCGGGCGTGGCCTCGGTGGCGGCGAATATCCTGCTGGTCGCCTCATTGCGGCACCTGGACGCGGGGGTGGGCTCCACCATTTACCGGCTAAACATGGTGATCGTGCTGGTGTTGAGCGTGGTGTTGTTCGATGAGCAGCTCAACCTGATGAAGCTGGCGGCGATGACGCTGGGAGTGGGCGCGGTACTGCTGATGTATCAGCGCGTGCCGGCGCCGGCGGCGGAGTCACTGCCGTGCGGGTCGCTGCTCAAGCTGCGCGCAAAGGCGGCCGTGCTGCTACAGTGCTCGCTGCCGTTCCTGCTGGTAGTGGCGGCGTCACTGTTGCGCGCGGCCATGGGCCTGCTGTTCAAAGTGGGGATGAACCGCGGCTTCAACCTGGAATTCCTCATCATCACCGGGTTGTGCTGGCTTGTCGGCGGACTGCTGTACGGGCTCTGCAGCCGTGAATCGGTGCTGCCCACTCGGCGCATCGGCTGGTACGGGCTGGTGACCGGGCTGGTCATCTGCGGCAACGTGTATTTCCTGGCGCAGGCCACCGCCAACGGCCAGGCGTCCATCGTCATCCCCGTCTCGCAGCTCTCCTTCACCATTACGCTGCTGCTGGGGTGGCGGCTGCTGGGCGAATCGCTGACCCTCAACCGCGTGATGGCGCTGGCGAGCGCGATTTTGTGCATTATTGCGATGTCACGAGCGTAACCCCGCTCAGGGACTGTCCCGGCTCAGTGGAACCAGTGCCCATTTCGCTGTATTATGCCGGTAATAAGATCAGCGGGACTGTCCCCTTATACAGGTAAGCTGTCCTACTCAAGGGGACAGTCCCGCTGATCCTGTTACCGGCATTTGGAATGCAGGCGAGCTCTGGTCCCGCTGAGCCGGGACAGTCCCTGAGCGATTATGTGCACAATCCCCGTTCCGCCATCTCCAGCGCTTTCAGCAAAGCACGAGCTTTGTTCAGAGTCTCCTGGTACTCGCTCTCCGGCACGGAGTCGGCGACGATGCCGGCACCGGCTTGCACGTACGCGATGCCGTCCGCAACCACGATGGTGCGGATGGTGATGGCGGTGTCCATGTTGCCTTCGAAGCTGAAGTAGCCGATGGCGCCGGCGTAGGGGCCGCGGCGGGTGGGCTCCAACTCGTCGATGATCTCCATGGCGCGGATTTTCGGCGCGCCGCTGACGGTGCCGGCGGGGAAGCAGGCGCGCAGCACGTCGAAGTGGTCCAGCTCCGGCCGCAGCGTGCCGCGCACATTGCTGACGATGTGCATGACGTGCGAGTAGTTCTCGATGTTCATCAACTCATCCACTTCCACGCTGCCGAATTCGCATACGCGGCCCAGGTCATTGCGGCCCAGGTCGACCAGCATGATGTGCTCCGCGCGCTCCTTGGCGTCCGCCAGCAGGTCCGCCGCCAGCGCCGCGTCCTCGGCGGCATCGCGGCCGCGCTTGCGGGTGCCGGCAATGGGGCGGGTGATGACCGTGCCCTGCTCCTCGCTCACCAGCCGCTCCGGCGAGGAGCCGATGATCTTCAGATCGCCGTAGGACAGGTAATACATATACGGCGAGGGATTGAGGTAGCGCAGCGCGCGATACAGGTTGAAGGGCTGGGCGCGCAAGGCGGGGGACAGCTCGCGCTGCAGCCGCTGCGAGATCACCACCTGGATGATGTCGCCGGCGGTGATATATTCTTTCGCGCGCTCCACCGCGGCCAGAAAGCCCTCATGGCTGAAATTGGAGGTGACCGCCGCCCCGTTGCCGCCGCCACCGGGGATCAGTCCCAGCGGGCGCGCATCGGGAGCCTGCAACTGCCGGATGAGGTCGTCGATCTTCGCCAGCGCGCGCTGATACGCGGCATCCGGGTCGCCGTTCACGTGGGCATTGCAGATCACCAGGATACGGTGGCGCACGTGATCGAAGATGACGCAGATGTCGGTGAAGACGAAGTAGCAATCCGGCAGCTGCAGATCGTCCGGCGGCGCATCCGGCAGGCGCTCGAAGAAGCGCACGGTGTCGTAGCTCATGTAGCCCACCGCGCCGCCGTAGAATTTCGGCAGCCCGGGCACGCGCGCCACGCGGTAGTCCGCCATCAGCGAACGCAGCACGTGCAACGGGTCTTCGCCGTCCTCCAGCACCCGCGTCGCGCATTCGCCTTCCCGCTCGATCGTCACTTCGCGGTCCCGCGTCTTCAACACGATCGACGGCGCGCCGCCCATGAAGCTGTAGCGCCCCACGCTCTCGCCGCCCTCCACGCTTTCCAGCAGGTAGGCGAAGCGCCCGTCATCCAACTTGTTGAAGGCGGATACCGGCGTGTGCAGGTCGCCGAGGATCTCCCGGTAGACCGGAATCAAATTATGCTCGCGCGCCAGCGCGCGGAATTCTTCCAGCCCGATGGACGGCAAGCTGGCATCGGCCATGTCCAGACACTCGTTCATAACATCCCTTTCTGATCAGCACACATAGTTTAGTGGAATTCCATCGTCACGGACAACAAATCAGGCACCAAAAAAACACACCACCCGCCGAACGGCAGGTGGTGTGTTTTGGGTCCCTTCTGTGAAGGGTGTTGGCCTCACACGCTCCCGCACTCGGGGGATGGCGACGTATAGCAGCGCCAGCACCAGATGCTGTTCGCCCGACCCCGTCCCTGTTGTGCGCAGATAATTGACATAACGCGTGAATATAAGTGCAAAGGGTGATCGTATTTTGGCATAACCTTGCCCCCCCGTCAATCACCAGGAGTGGGCAGTATGGGCATAAATGATTAAGATTGGAATAAGAACGCGAGGGTTTCGCCTCATGCATGAATGCATGAGGCAGGCAGCACCCCCGGATTGTCTCGCTCCGCCCAATCCACTACAATGGGGGCATGTCACACGTCATCAGCACATCCATTACGCCCATCCGGTGGGAGGATGGGATAATCCGCATTCTCGACCAGCGCGCGCTGCCCGCGGAGGAACGGTATCTTCCGTGCACTACCGTGGAGGAGGTGGCGGAGGCCATCCGCACACTGGCGGTGCGCGGTGCGCCGCTGATCGGCATCGCCGCGGCATACGGCATGGCGCTGGCCGCCCGGCTGGCGCGCGACCGGGCGGCATTGCTGGCGTATGCCGATCTGCTGGCCTGCACGCGTCCCACCGCGGTGAATCTGTTCTGGGCGCTGGACCGCTGCCGGTGCGTGGTCGAAGCGACGCCGGACGCCGCCCTGCCCGCTACGCTGCTGGCGGAAGCGCGCGCCATCCACGCCGAGGACGCCGCCGCCTGCGCCGCGATGGCGGAGGCCGGGGCGGAGCTTTTTCCGGAAGGCGCGCGGGTGCTGACCCACTGCAACGCCGGCGCGCTGGCCACCGGCGGCATCGGCACCGCTTTGGGGGTGATCCGCGCGGCGCACGCCCGCAGGCGCGTGGGGCAGGTGTGGGTGGATGAAACCCGCCCGCTGCTGCAGGGCGCGCGGCTGACCGCGTGGGAGCTGCAGCGCGACGGTATCCCCTACCGCCTGATCTGCGACAACATGGCGGCATCGTTGATGGCGGCCGGCCAGGTGGATGCCATCATCGTCGGGGCAGATCGCATTACCCGCTCCGGCGACTTCGCCAACAAGATCGGCACCTACGGCGTGGCGGTGCAGGCGCAGGCGCACGGCGTGCCGTTTTACGTGGCGGCGCCGTGGTCCACGGTGGACGAAGCGCTGGGCACCGGCGTGCAGATCCCGGTCGAGCAGCGCAACGGCGATGAGGTGACCCGCTGCGGCGGCCACCCGATCGCCCCGGCCGGCACCGAAGTCTGGAACCCCTCCTTCGACGTCACCCCCGCCCGCCTGGTGCGCGCGTTCATCACCGACCACGGCGTACAGGCCCCGCCGTTGGTTAGGGGGTAGAGATTGGATGTGATAGCGCCTGTGACGGTGGTCGTGTAGGGAAGGGAGCGTTTCGAAATCCCTTCGCAGCTACCGCGCCGTATCGAGACCACCTCTGCGGCGGTACTCCGCCGCACACCCATAGTGCCCGTTTACTCAAGGCTCACCTATACCCGCGGTGGTCTCGATACGGCGCGTGGGCTGTGAAGGGGTTTTGAAAAGCTTCCTTGCCTACTCGACCACCGGACAGGGAAGAAAGAATTATTTGATTGGTATCATGTGACGCACCATGACACCTAGCCCCTGATCCCTAACCCCTCATCCCTATCATCCAGCCTCAAAATTGTCACGAAAAGCCTTCCTCTCCTCCTTGACGGCTTACTTTGCTCGTGGTACAGTGCCGATAGCGGGTTGTCGATAAAACACGACAGGGGCGTTGCACCGTTCACGGCTATCACCGCCCTTTTTGCCGCATAGTCGTACTATCGGAATGGGAAACCTATCACTGGAAGGAGGCGAGTTTCGCGATGAAGGGCAAAGATTTTTTAGTCGGAGTTCTGTTGGGCTCAATCGTCGGCGCGGCGATCGGATTGCTGCTGGCGCCGCAGAGTGGTGAGGAGACGCGTGAGGTGATCACCGAATCGGCCCGTGATATCCGCGATAAAGTGAAAGAGGGCAGCCGCCAGATTCTGGAGAGCAGCCGCGACCTCATCGACCAGGGCAAGGGGCGCGTCACCGGCATGATGCGGCGCGGAGGCGAGGAGCAGGCCGAGGGGTAACACTGTCGTTATGCAATGGATGACAACTCGGGATGGCGCCGCCCGGCGCTATCCCGATTGTCATTTGCGGCCACCAATACACCCACTCCATCTATACTATAATGACTCAGGTTGTGCTCGTGCTGCGGGTGGGCATACTTATCTTGTCAAAGCCCTTTCGTTATTTCATCCG
>Ga0172368_10000452_pt1 | contig 58850 bp, 55 predicted proteins | sample Lak11m_FD_114540 | JGI IMG/M metagenome (GOLD analysis project Ga0172368, IMG submission 114540) | Freshwater microbial communities from Kabuno Bay, South-Kivu, Congo - kab_022012_11m | ecosystem: Environmental > Aquatic > Freshwater > Lake | place: Democratic Republic of the Congo: South-Kivu... | reverse complement strand
TCATTCGTCTGCTCTTGACCGAATAGCTCCGGTTGTAATGGCGCTGCTTCACGCCCGGATCACGGTCTGCCAGCTGGCTGTCCCTCAGCTTTTTCAATCGCTCCTGCTCTGAATTGGTATTTGTTATTGGGATCACTCTCCTTGGATCCAAAGATCCACTCCTGCCTGTTTGATCTTTCAATTTGGCGTTTATTTTTCAGAATTTTACCATTTTATGAAGAATTCTTCAGGTCATCTCAGATCGGTTCGGTTGCAAAGATTTGCTCCCTCGCCATAGCCCCGATCCCCATGGATCGGGACAGCCGAAGGAAGCTTGAGGCTGCCCTGGTCAGTAATTCCCATCCATCTCTTTCAAATAATCCCGCTCGTTACCGACCAGGGTCGGGGAGTGGATGACCCACTCCTGGCGGTCGAGGATGGCTGTCAGGGCGCTGGTGACCAGGTCATCATCGTGCAGCAGGTTGCCATCCGTGTCCCGGCATCCGTCCGGCACGCCCCAACGCATGCAGTGCTGCGGACCCGGCAAGATCTCTGCCTGGCAGTGCTCGAGTTGGGCTAGCAGACCGCTATCAAAGGGCGCATACTCGCGGTAGCGCTCGGTCTCCACGATCGACAGGAACTGGTATCCGATCTCGGATTTCTCCTTCTGGCTGAAATGGACCGGGATGCACCTGCCCGGCAGGGAAAGGTCGAGCATGCTGAACAGCCCCTCGCCCACACCGGTGGCGTCCACCACCACGTGCCGCGGTCCCCACAGCTCAGCCAGCGCCACGATCTGAGCCCGGATGCGGGTGTGCTTTTCGCCCTGCCAGGCAAGGCGTGCCATGACGCGGTAGGTCGGGCGCTTCATGTCTGACAGCGAGCAGGGGTCGATCTCCACGATCTTCAGGCTGGTGTAATCGCGCCCCGGGTTCTCCAACTCCCCGGCCTGGCGCAGACCCTCGTCCTGCCCGCCCACATCCACCAGGAAGGCGTACATCCGCCCGGGTTCCGGGGCGCTGCGGGCGGGGTGTGGACCCATCATCAGCATCTGGCGCGCCTGCGGGAACATGCCAGCCTGGGCATCGATCTCCTCGTTGAAGTACTGGGTCTTGATGCCCGGGTGCTGGCGTCCCAGCCGGGCGATCTGCTCCTGTACGAAGGAACCGTAGGCGGGTACCAGGGCAGCCACCTGGTCTGCATCCCACATGAACAGGCGCTGCACCCCGTCAGCCTGTTGTTGTTGGCAGGCGTGGCGCATCTCGCGTCCCAGCAGGCTGCTGCTGGTCCAGACCGTGCCGCATACCAGGCGTGTGGCGTTGGTGCTGGCGCACATCGGAGCAAAGTTGCGGTCGTAGACCGTCTCCGAGATATCCTGAGCCTCGTTGACTACCAGCAAGAGCGAGGCGGTGGCTCCCACCACGTTGGCTTGCCCGTCGCCCGAGAGGAAAGAGACCCGGCAGGCGCCCAGCGTGCGCATGAAGTCCGAGCGTTTGCGCCAGGAAGGGCGCGTCAGCGGATTGCTCTTCAGGCACTCATCCAGGCGGGTGATGGCGTTTATGGTCTGTGGCTTGTAGGTCGGGTTGGCCACCACCATGGCACCCGGCCTGTGCGACAGAATGCGCAGCAGGTAGACCAACAACTGGGTGATCAGTTCATCCTTGCCGGACTGGCGCGGCAGAATCAGAACGATCGTCCGCCCGGCGCATGCCCGGATCGAATCCAGGATGGCTCTGCCCACCTCGAGCTGGTAGGGGCGCAGATTCACCCCGAGAGGTCCCAGGCGGGTGAAAAGCGCCAGACTGCCCAGGGCGCGCTGCAGGAAGGAGCGGACCTGTGTCACGCCTGCCCCCATCCGGCGGGATCCTTGTCCAGCTCAGCCGCGATCAACTGGTCGAGGCTCAGGTCCTTGTCGGTCAGGATGCGGTTCTTGATCTTCAATCGGGCGATCGAATTGGTGAGCGTATTTAGCAGACTCAGGCGGCTCATGTCCAGGTCGGTGTAGAAGGTCAGACCCTCCAGCATGTCGAGCAGCAGGCGTGCCTTGAGGCGCAGAATATTCAGCTCAGCGGTCAGGTCTGTGGACTCTTTGTTGAGCAGGCGCAACTGCGAGGCGCTGATGCGGCGCTGGTAGAAGCCGCGTTTGGGGGCGTTCGGGTTGGGGGGGATGGCTGGCATGGGAGGATGCTCTCCTTTCGGTTTCTGGCTAGATCTGCCGGGTGACCTGCCCCATGCCCGCCGCTTCTGGAAGGGTTAAAGCAAATGACAAGGGTTGCAGGGATGGAGCAACTCTTGCCAGTGGAATTATAGAACATAATTTCTAATTAATCAAGAGGCAATTTGAAGATCTTTGGAGGAATAACCACACCCCTGTTCACGGTCTGCCAGTCCCCACCAGGTTAAAACCAAAAGCCGCCCCGGGTGAGGCGGCTTCCTCCGGTTCTAAAAATTAGTACTATTTGCTCATAAAGTATTTCTTGACGAAGTGGACCACCAGGGCGGTCAACAGGACTGCGCCCCAGAACATCGCCATTCCGCCGAACATGCCGGTCAGATAGGAGCCGACCGCGGGGATCGAATCAAATGCTGCGTAGACAGCGGAGAATACCAGGAAGCGGATGCCATTGTGGACGAGATCGTCCCCGTCTGCAAAAAAGACACCGGCCAGGATGGCAACCAGCAGCAGGAGCAGGGATAACCATTGAGCCTGGAAACCTGCCAGTCCGGCTAAGCCGGCGACAACAAAACCACCAACGTAAAACCATTTACCGTATTTCTTCATGACTTTTCTCCTTTGGCGAGATGAGTTGAAGTGGAACCGACCTTACGACATATAAAACACTGATCTTTTTTATTAGTTTCGCATGTTCGTCTCGTTTTGCAATGAATTTTTACAATTTGCGACCCGCTCGAATGGCTGAAGGGCTTCGGTAGAAGGGATCGGTCCCGGCATTTCGGAGTCCTTATGTCGCATCAGCCCTGCTCAATGAATGATCCAATCGGCATATCTTCCCGTTACATAGCGCTGGCGGTCCTGCCGATCGAGTTCCTCCTGCTCCGTGAAATCCTGCCCGGGGTTATTGTCGTCCCGACGACCATGCTCGAGCCAGTGGATGGCCAGCCCGATCTTTTGCTTTTTGGCCAGGGCATCCCTGACGTATTTTTTGATCATCTCCGGGGTGGTATGGGGCAGGTTGGCGACAAATGTGGCCTTTGGCTCGCCGATCCCAGCGTTATGGGCTGCCTGGTGACAGTCCCGGATCATTTCCAGACTTTTAGGTTTGACATCCGCTTTCGCTAAATTTTTTATTTTGGGGTCTACTACTAGATCTTTATTATTATTATTATTATTATTAATTATTTTAATACTACTAGTAGTAGCCGGGGAGTCGGAAATATTCCGACCCTTTTCCACAGGTTTATCCACAGGGCAGGTCTCCCCACTCTGACCGGTCTCTTCTGCCGGTTGCAGCCACACTGGCAGGCTGAAACCAAGCAGCACGACCGAGGCGGTAATGGTCCAACCCTGTGAGCTGTGATCCACCATCTGGAATTCCTGCAACTTGCTCAGGGCGGTGGATAGGGTCTTGTCCGAGCAGGACAGCAGGCTGCCAAGGAGGGCTGAGCTGACAGGCTGTGGATAAAGGTGCAGGATGGCGGCGATCGTGATCGGCAGCCCTTTCAGGGCAATGATCGTAGGGCGGGGGTCTTTCTGGTAATACATCGTGGGTCTCCTTGTGGGGTTAAATCAGACGGCAAGAGCCGCTGTGGGATGCGACTCTTGCCGTCTGTATGGTAGAACGTAGTTGCTGACAATACAATCCCCCAACCCGGACCCGCCCGATGGGTCTGCCAGTTACAGGGTGCGCCGGGGGTTGGGGTGTGCCACGGGTGGGGGGTGAACCCATTGACCACGCAAGCGGGTACCCACCGTCCGCAGCCATCCTGTTGTTCAGGAAGGCATTAGGATAAATCAGACTGATTATGTTATAATAAAAGGGCAGGGACTCCGGCCATCCAACCCACTCCGCCAGCAGACAACGATCTGCTGTTCGATCAGCTCACCCGGCCGGAAGGACTCCATGAGAGGAACCAATAATGACATCTGAAACCAAAACACTGACCCCCGAACAAAAAGCGAACCTTTTGGGAACGTTAAAAGTTCGTTTTTCGCAGAACATGCATCTTCACGCAGGGTTGGAATGGGTCAAGGTGCAGACCAGGCTGGAAGAAGCCAGCCCCGCGAAGCTCTGGTCGCTCGATCAGATGGAACAGACCGGCGGCGAACCGGACGTGGTCGCCTGCGACCGGGAAACGGGGGAATATATCTTCTACGACTGCTCGGCGCAATCCCCCGCCGGGCGCAGGAATGTCTGTTACGACCGCGCCGCCCTGGATGCCCGCAAGAAGTTCAAGCCCGCCAACTCTGCCCTGGACCTGGCAGCTGAGATCGGGATCGAGATCCTGACCGAGGACGAGTATCGTAAATTGCAGACCCTCGGAAAATTCGACCTGACGACCCAGAGCTGGGTGAAGACCCCGGATGCGATTCGTAAACTCGGCGGCGCCATCTTCTGTGACCGGCGCTTCGACCATGTCTTCATGTATCACAATGGTGCAGATTCCTACTATGCCGCCCGGGGCTTCCGCGGCTCGCTGCGGGTTTAGGCTCTGACGATTTTTTGATCACCGTGGAAAAGGGTCGTAAAAATTACGGCCCTTTTCCTTGATCCATCCACAGCCTGCAGGTAGGGTAGAGGGCGTTCGGACCAAACCTTGGGTCAGACCTCCAGCCCGAAACCCAACAACGCATGACCATTGTTGGGTTCGCTGGGATGACCTGGTGGGCAACTTCTTTTAGATCCGCCCAACCCACCTCTTAAAAAAGAACCCAACATTGCCGTGGTACCTGCCGGAAAACACGAAACCCCTTCATCACAAGATGAAGGGGTTTCGTTCGCCGGTGAAGGTGCCGGTCATGCTTCGTTGAGAAAGGTAACGGTTGGCAGCCCGGTCACGCCAGCCTCCTCCATCGCCGCTTTTAGCTCGGGGGATTTGGCAAATTTGCAGGCGTTCTCCAGTGAATCCCACTTGTTAATGACGGTCACACGATTTGGATCATTCGCATCCTGGAATACCTCATGTGAAAGTTCACCGCCCGATCTACGCAATTCGGAATTTGACTCGAACACTTTTTTCCACATCGCAAAATCCTTGACCTGTTGTTGAATTATCATGCCTGCCATCTCTTAAACTCCTTTCCTGTCGGCTGCGGGTCTGCAGCCTGACGTGTAAAATATATCGCTAAACTTTACAAATATTATCAATATTATACGAATATTTGTTCAGCAATGGATTAATTTCCGGTGAGTGTTTCAGCTGCGGACCAGGCTGGCAGCGGACATGACCTTTGCACTTCCCTGTGACCAGTGCATAAGGGTACAATATCCTTTCTACCACCTCTTTCGCCAAAGGAGCACTTCATGCAGAAAAGAACCATCCAAAAGTTCTTAACCTTTATCATCCTGGTGATCATCGGTTCCCTGTTCGCCCTGGCAGGCAGCCAGGGAGGCGCCAGCGCATTCGGGATGCCACTCTTCGCCCTGGCGGTCGGGCTGGCTTTCCTGATCCAGTGGCTGGTATTCATCCCGTCTTTTGCACTGCAGACCGAGAAGGTCTTCGACCTGACCGGCAGCCTGACCTATATCACCGTCAGCAGCCTGGCTTTCCTGTTCAACCCCGGTCATGATGCCCGCGCCGGGTTGCTGTATGCCCTGGTGCTGATCTGGGCTGTGCGGCTTGGCACCTTCCTGTTCCGCCGCATTCAAAAAGCCGGGAAGGATGACCGCTTTGACGAGATCAAGCCCGACTTCCTGCGCTTTCTGAACGTCTGGACCATTCAGGCGCTGTGGGTCACCTTCACCATGGCTGCCGCCCTGGTGGCCATCACCAGCGCCAGCCAGGTGGGGCTGGACCTGTTCGCAGCCATTGGCTTCCTGGTCTGGTTGACCGGTTTTGTCATCGAGGTGGTTGCGGATGCCCAGAAGAGCGCCTTCAATGCCGACCCGAACAACCGGGGACGCTTCATTTCCAGCGGCTTGTGGGCGCGCTCGCGCCACCCGAATTATTTCGGTGAGATCACGCTCTGGGTGGGGGTGGCGGTCATCGCCCTGCCCGTATTGCACGGCTGGGGCTGGGTGGCGCTCATCTCACCTGTCTTCGTGACCCTGCTGCTGACGCGCGTCAGCGGCGTGCCGTTGTTGGAGGCCAAGGCTGACAAGAAGTGGGGCGGGCAGCCGGATTATGAGGAATACAAGCGGAAAACCCCGGTCCTGATCCCGCGTCTGTAAGCTGCCAGGCTTATGTCAACCTGCAAAGTTTTCATCGCCACCAGCCTGGATGGCTACATCGCAAGCCCGGACGGGAGCATTGACTGGCTGAACGAAGCCAACTCGCTCATCCCACCCGGGGAGGATTGCGGCTTTGCGCGCTTCATGGCGGGTATAGACGCCATGCTGGGCGCGCAATTATGCACACAGATCATGGCAGAGCGCAGGTAGGAACAGGTCGTCCTATACGATCAGGCGCTCATCGATGAAGCGCACCAGCGACAGGCAGACCGGCTGGAAGGTATCAAGCCAGAAGCGTTTCCCCAATGGATTCATCGGTTCAAAACTCACCGCGCAGCTCCGGTAACCAGCCTGTTTGGCGGACCTGAGGGCATGTGCCAGCAGGGCAGTCGCCAGTCCCTCCCGGCGCAGGTTCTCCCTGGTGTAGGCGCCGTAGATGCTGGTGGTCTGTTCATCCCAGATGATGGCAGCCACATCCGGGTCGGCGGGTCCCAACCGCATGAAAGCCGCCGGTTCGCCCTTCCAGTAAGCCAGCCAGACCACTTTGCCCGGGTCGTTCAGCCACTCCTCGTAATAGCTGCGTTCATTGCGCTGCCCCATTAAAAAGATGGGTGACCAGGTATGATACTGGTACAGGTCTTCCTGCAGCTCCATGACCAGCTCCAGGTCCTGCGGCCCGGCTCGCTGGATGTCCACCGAAGCATCCGCCTCGGGGAGCGGATCCAGGCTGCGCATGGCATCCACCGCCGACATGCCGAATCCCAGCCAGTGCCAGGCTTGCAGTCCCTCGGTATCGTTGGGGAACAGGCTGATGTAGTGGGCACTGTATTTCTGTGCCGCCCATTCCGCAGACAGTTGACCGTACAGCGCTTCATATATAAGGGCGCTGTCCTCCAGCTCAGCCGCGTTGGCCCATTCCGGGCTGTAGATGCTCCGTTTTCCACGGAAGGAGGCCATCTTCCAGCCAGCCATAAAGCCGGCCAGGCGGTCCCCGCGCATGGCTGTCAGGCCACCCCCGCCATCCACAAGGATCTTCTGCAGCAGGGGCAGGAAGGCCTCCGCCCTGGCATATTGTTCCGGCAGACAGGGTAGCTGTTTACGAAGTGACCGGTAACGCCTGCTGACCAGGTCGGCGCCAGCCTCAAGATGCTCTTCACTCATTGGGATCAGTTTCAACATGTTGCTCCATCTCCATTTTCGTCAGGGTTCGGGGTCAGGCAACCCGGTGAATTTTCGCTGGATGCGAATCTAAGAATTATTCGTAATGGTATCTTGCCTGCAGGAAATCGATCTGGTCATCCCGAACGAGATATACAATTCGATGCTCCCGGGTCAGTCTTCTTGACCATGCCCCCGGAGTGAGAAACCTAAGCGGTTCGGGTTTGCCTATACCATCGAAAGGATCCCGTAATATGGCTTCAAGGAGATCGAAAGCTCTGAGCGCAAGCTTCCGGTCTGTTTCCACCCAAAAATGCAGATCTTCGATGAACTCCGGTTGGAAAACCGCCCGGTTTGCCTTTCTACTCAAGACCTGTCTCTTGCCGTAATGCATCGATCGTTAGCGGTTGGGTCTCTTCCTTTAAAGCCCTGCCCAGAGCTGAAAGCAAACGTCTGGCATTGGCGGGTGAGCGCAGCAGATAAGCAGTTTCCATCAAGCTTTCCAATTCCGCAGCAGCGATCATTGCCACTTCTTCTTCGCCCCGGCGTTGGATCACAACCACTTCGCGGTTATGTGTTACCTGATCCAGCAATTTCGCCAGCCCATCGCGCGCCTGGGTATATGTGGTTTGAATGGTCATTGTATGCTCCTTGTTGTACAGGAATACTGTACAACATTCGAGCCGACCTGTCAAGGATTCATGTTCTTTTCATAGATATCATGTAAATAGACCTTTCCACGGTAAAGGCATTCTTCCAGTGCGGTCTTTTTGAACCCGGACCGTTCCAGGAGCCGTTTGCATTTTTCGTTCTCCACAAATACAACAGCCCGGATGGTTTCCACCTTCATACGGATTTTTGCGAATTCAAGAATGGCTGCCACGGCTTCGCTCATAAATCCCTGTCCGTTATACATTTGCAGCAGCTCAAAACCGATCTCCACCTGGCAGCTCTCCCTGTTCCAAAGATGAAAACCGCACGAACCAATTTTTCGGTCATCGATCCTGTTCATGATCACCCAGCGATTCTGGCAGCGCGGTCCCTCCTGGTTGTAAAATTCGATCAGGTCATCGGCTTCCCGGATGTGCTTCATGGGTTCTGCGTCGAACTGATACCTGGTGATAAAACCATCCCGGTATTCTTCAAAAAGGAAGTCCCGGTCACCCGGATCGATACATTTCAAGCGCAGGCGCTTTGTTTCGAGGTCTGTGAACATTTTCTCTTCCGAAATTTCAATTTAGATCCCGTAACCGGTCTTGAGCAAGAGGCTTGCGGCTCGAGCAGGGATCAGCCTGGAGCCATGCTGCGCCGGGCAGGGCATTTCCCGGGCCGGGATCGTACAACCCCGGCTCGGGAGCTCATCCAGCCTGTGAAGGCGCATTACTCTTCCACTTCGATGCGGGTCACCTGGACCTGCGAGCCATTGTAGTCAGGCAGATTGCTGATCAATGTGCCGTAAAGATGGACGATCTTGCCGCTGTCGCGCAGTTCCACGATCCGGGCCTGGATCGCCGGGTCCAAAGAGTCGATCCCAAAGTAGATGACCTGCCCGGGGATGTCCTGGCGCTCAAAGTAATCATCATACTGTGCGCCGGGCTGGGTGCTCTTAATGACACCCCACCAGTCGGCGAATTCCTCGGTGGTTTCAGGCGGCAGGTACCCGCCGCTGCCACCCTGGGTCGGGACAGCAGTCTCGATCGGGGCAGGTTCGGTCTGGGAGGCAGGACCACACTCACCCCGGAAATATGCCCACTCATCACAGGTGCTGCCGTCCGCAAAGACACACACCCCGGACTGGCTGCCATCCGGGTTGGTGTGGATCTCGAGCTGGTTGCCATTCTGCTCGCAATGGACGGAAGCCGGGTTCGGCATGTTCACGACCGTTCCTTCCGTGGACTCCAGTTCCGTGTTGTGGACCTGGAAGGTTGTGCAGCCCGTCAGGGCTATCAGTAGTATTGTGAATATCAAGATCTTTTTCATTTTTTCCTTCTTTCTTTTGAATATGGTTTTGTTCCGGTCATCTGCTGTTTGAATTGTGATCTATTTCACCAACAGGGTATCAGACGACAGGGACATTGAAATTGTTCCACAGACAGCTTACTTCACAGGCAGGAAGTAAAAATCGCACAGGGTCTCACCTCCGGTGATGGTACTGGTCCCTGGGTTTTGCAGCCTCAGCCAGGGCTGGGAGCGGATCTCATGGCTTCCACCAGCAGACCCATGCCCATGAACACGATCCCGAAGTTCTTGATGAGCATGGCCAGCATGAAAGTGGTCAGGACTTGGGAAGTGGCTTGCTCCATGAAGTAGATCTTTGCCGGCATGCCGACCAGCATTGCCGCCAGGACGATCAGTCCGCCCGCCATGCCGAACGGGTTCTTGAGACTGAAGAACAGCGCGGTCAGGGCGAGCGAGAATCCAAACCCGCCGATCAGCCCTCCCAACAGGGCGCCGAGTCCTTTGAGAAACCCTGCCCGGGTCAGCACCGTGTAATCTGCGATGACGGATTGAGCCTGGATGGACCTGGCAAAGTTGATGGTGACATAGCTCCAGAAGACCCGCTCAAGGATATACAGGATGCCAACGGTCATGGCGATCAAGGCAACGGTGCGATGGGTCTTCAGCCAGGTCCCGTACAATCCCAGGGTGAGCATGGCGATCGAAAGGATCAAAAAGGCTTCGCCGAAATAACCGGCCAGGGAGTACGGCAGGGCATAAACAGGGGCTGGATCCAGGGCAGCCCGCCTGGACTGCAGGGATGAGATGTACCAGTCCCCGAGCCCGTGCATATCCGAGACCAATGTGGCGGCAACCGCCAGGAAGAATGCCCCGGTTGCCCCGATGAACAGCAATTTGTTTTCCATGTGACCCAGGCCTCCTTTAACCGGGGCTCTTTTGCGACAGCATGATCCAGAGCGGGATCAGGTAGCACAGGGCTACCAGGAGAAAGACCAGCAACATCCCGTATTGCAGAATGGCGTTGATCGAACCCTGCGGGAAAACGAGCTGGAACACCACCCTGGTCACCCACAGGAACGCGGTGGCTGCCAGCAGTGCGATAATGGAAAAGCGGTTGGGCTGGCTGGCATGGACCAACAAGATGTTCAGCAAGCCGAACAGGACCAGGGCAAGCGAAAAGAAGGCGTTAATGGCTCGTATTGCGGCAACCAGCTCCGTGGCGGCGCCATCGATATAGGTGTACCACTTCCAGGCGGCGGGAACAAAGAAGTGCCAGATCCCAAAGCCGATCGAGAGGCTGCTTCCAATGATCACCAGGATCCTGCCAGATAAATTCATGTCCATGTCTCCTGGCGGTACCCGGGCATCCCTTCATCGGGATCACAGGTCCGCTCCAATCTCAGTTCAGGTCTGCCCTGTAATCTGCTACAACCTGTCCGCAGTGCGGGCAAGTTTCTTGATACCAGGAATGCCTTGTGCCGCAAGCGGCACAGCGCCAGCGCCTGTCCTGCATCTCCAGCCAGCCCGCGAGACCCTGCTCCCGGATCGATTCCATGTTCTTCGCTAAACATTGACCATAAGGGTACTGTTGATCTGCCATAAATTTAAGCATCATTTCACAGGTCTGCAGGTCAGTGCATTGACCGCAGAGATCATAGCCTTTGTGTTGGGCGCAAGCTTTAATGCCGCAGGTTTTGCAAAACCCGGTCGGTTTAAGGCTCTTGCACCCGAAGCACTGCCGGGTTTCATCTATCCTTCCATCCCGGGTCGCCAGCAGGTTCGGGCAGGCTCCGCAAAACACTCCGCAATATCCATGCAGGATAAATTCCATGTTTTTCTCTCCTTGAGTGAAATTCCATGATAAATTAACGGATCATTATGAATTCGTTCTCTCATGCCATCTTCAGGATAAAGGCAATGCCAGTTGCCACATTTATCATGTTACACAGAATGTGGACGATGATCCCAATGTAGATATTCTTCTTTCTTACTGCGACCAGGATCGGCAAAATTCCCAGGGTTCGGGTGATGATCATCCAGGGTTCCAGGACATGCTGAACTGCGAACAGGAAACCATGCAATGGGATGGCGTATTTCCCCTTCATGCGAGGCATCAAATATCCACGAAAATACACTTCTTCAACCAACGGAGCCAGGCATGCAACAACGATCAAGACCAGCGTGTATGTAAATATCAGCGTTCTTTTGGAATAATGCCCATCCAGCCCATAATTAATTTCTGGAACCCAGGAGAACAAACGCTCCTGCAGAAATGCATCCAAAGGCTTTAGCAAGGTAAAAATGACCCCCACACAAATAAATATGACGAAACCCCACGAAAGATACTGCCACCACGGGATGGCGTTACGATAGCTGATGATCTCCTGCAAGCTAAAAAAACCCGTCTTCTTCTTCCCGTGGTAGAACAGATACCCCAGCTCGACCGGAACCAGGATCAAGGCGTAGGCAAGGATCAAGGCAATGATCGAAGGATATCCCATATTAACCACTGGCTGTCGTGCCATCAGGTAAAAACCCCCCACCAGGATACCAGGGAGCAGGTGCAAGGTGACCGATCGTGCAGTTGAATGTACTTCAATCGAAACTTGTTCCATCTCGTTTGTCCCAGTCATGTTCATCTTTAACCTTTCAGGCATTGGGATCAAGATCCACCCGGATGACCACGTTCCCTTTTTTATGCCCCTGCTCCACATACCGGTGCGCTTCAACCATCTGTTCGAGCGGATAGACCCGGTCTATGGCTGCTTTTATCTTTCCGGTCTCGATCAACTCATTCAGAAAGACAAGATCTTTGGCTTTCTCACCCGCCGGTCTCAATCCCGCTGCCACGAACTTCACCTTTTTGCCGCTGCTCCTGGAAGTTAACAACGCTTGCAGCAGGATGGCTGGCGTGGGGACGGTGGAAAGATATATGCCTGCCTCCTTCAGCGAGCCTTTGCAGGCTGTAAAGGATAGCTTGCCCATCGTGTCAAAAATAATGTCATAGCTCCTGCCATTTTTCGTGAAATCCTGGTGGATGCGGTCGATGACCTGGCTGGCTCCCAGGGCTTGGACCCAATCCAGATGCGGGGTGCTGCACACCCCGGTCACCTCCGCCCCAAAGTACCTGGCAAGCTGGACCGCTGCCGCGCCGACCGAACCGGAAGCGCCATAGATCAGAACGCTTTGTCCACTCTGAATATTGCCCTTATCCCGCAGAAAAGGCAGCGCGGTGAGAGCTCCGTTCGGAATGCTGGCAGCCTCTTCGCAGCTCATCGTGACTGGTTTGATGGCCAGGGCTCCGTTTTCGGGCATACAAATGTATTCAGCATAAGCGCCAAACAAGCTCATGCCATAGACCAGGTCACCCTGATCGAAGCGGCTCACAGCGCTGCCAATCGCCTCCACCACCCCGGCCAGCTCCTGTCCCAGGATCTGGTGGCGGGGTTTCAGAATACCGTTAACCCCCGGAGAACGTCGCATGTCCGGGTCTTCTTTAACAACGGTGGTGGCATCGATCCTTATCAGTACCTCGTTCGCTTTTGGGGTGGGCTTTGCCACCTCCTTTAAGTGAAGAACCTCAGGTGGTCCAAATTTTTCATATACCATCGCTTTCATTGTTATTTCTCCTTATGATCACCACACGGATCGCACGAGCGCCCACAGGTCGGTCGGGTTGGCGCTGAGCCTGGTATAGAAGGTGAGCGCAATCGCGATCACAAATACGAACCAGGCCAGCAGGACCCCTTTCTGGAGCAGGGAGGTCTTCTGGATCTCCTGCCTGACCCGGACCTCACAGACCTTGCCCGGGCAGTATCTTGTTCTTTCCTTGTGGAACAGCGGATAGAATTTGCAACCCAGGCAGATGCCGAACACCGCTTCAAAGAACAGGAAGATCAGGCAGATCTGGCAGATCAGCCCTGTGATGACGCTGTAAGTGTTCATTACCACCAGCAGCACGAACATGGTCGTTGCCAGCACCAGCCCGATCGTCCAGGCAAACTTCTTGGGAACCGCGCCTACATATTCGGGGGTTTGATCGCCCACGATCAGGCGCCCGAGGATCAATGAGGGTGAATAGCGCGGGCTGAGCAGGACCCGGATGATGAAATCCGTCAGGAAGATCGTGTTGACCAGTTTGATCAGGAAAAAGCTGTCTTTAAAAATGACTTGCATCCAGGCCAGGAACATGAAGAAGTACAATATTCCAGCCGAGGCCCGTATCTCGCGTTCGTTCAGGACCGGGATGTCATAGCCTGCCACGGTCTCGCCAAATTTCCTTATTGTCTTCATTGTTTTCTCTCCATATTATTGAGATATTAAGCTTCTAGAGAACCTCAACCGGGGCTGGTTTTGGGTCTTTGGCTCCCTTGATCAGAAGCCACAGGGAAAGACCAAATTCTGAAATAAATCCGAGCGGATAACTGACATAGGTGATGCAGACAAAGGGTATTCCGATGAAAGCCGGGAAAAGAAAGAACTGAAGTGCACCCATCGACCACACCACGCAATGCACCATCAGGATGATGCCCAGGAACCTGGGAAGGAAACCGGATTTGAAAACCAGGTAACCCAGGGGAAAGAGCCAGGCGCCGAAGAAGATCTGGGATATCCCCAGGAAACCGTATTTGTAGATATACAGGGATAACATTGCCAGGGCTTGCAACTGGCTGGCATGGAAACCTTGCAGGTAATTCGCGCCGCTCAAGATCACTTGGCTGGCGATCAGGAACAGGTCACTAAAGCACCATACCGCCACACCCCCCAGGTTCAATAACAGGAACAGCAAAGCGATGTTCTGGTTAACCGGTCTGAGCATGACGTACAAAGCCCAGGCAGACATCAGAAAAAGCACGACCGACACCAGGTCGATCACAAAGCCGACACGGAATTGCCAGGCAGCCGCGATGATGTTCCTGGCAGTTGTGGCGGCGTCTCCCATGACAATAAGGTCGGAGCGGCCCAGCGCGTCTGCAACGATGGAAAATATGATGTAGATGAGATAAAGCAATCCTGCGATCCTGGTGTTCTTCATATTCGTCCCAAGCGGACTTGCATTTGTTGTGTTCATTTCTTTCTCCTTCTGTTTGGTTGATGGAGGCGGAAGACCTTTTAGCCTCCCGCCTCCTGTATGAGCAGCCTATGCCGTTGCTACAGCTTTTGCAGACAGGGCTGCGACTGCGGCTGGATCGAATCCCTTCGCGATCAGCTAGACCGCAAAGACCATTTCCTGGATGGCCAGTGGCGCCATCAGGATCCCCAGGCCTGCATCGAAAGAAAGAACTTGTTGGGCTCCAAAAATGCCTTCCAGGTGGGCCACAAGATACAGGATGGCTCCGATGAAGCCCCAGCCGGAAAGCCAGCGGGGAACCAGCCTGGTTTGAAAGAACAGGACATAGATCATCATCCCGCCGATGCTGAAAACGAGCCCCAGCAGCAGGGAGGACCAGTCGATGCTGGCCAGCAGTACAGAGCCCAGCACCTGCAGGCTGTCTGCCTGGGCTGCCCCGGCCTTGTCATACATCTGGCTCAGGCTCAAAAGCAGGAACTGGCTGAGAACCGGGAGGAGGTAACAGACCATTTCAAGGACTCCCCGGAACAAGAAAGCTCCCAATGCCAGGACTTCGTTGTGCTTCTTAAAGATCGGGTATAACAATACCGGGATCATTGCCAGGGGCAACCCCATCACCAGGATGAGGAGGGTTCCGATGAGCCATTGAGTCTCACTGGCGGAAATGTTGAACGGATAGGCTGCACCTTTCGTGATCGGGGCGGTGATCACTCCGCTCAGGATGCCTGACACGGTCCCTATGATGAACAGGATCCCGACGGTGATGGCTGTTTTTCGATATGATTTCATTTTGATCTCCAATTATTCTTCTTTTTTCTTCTGAATTCATCCGGCTTGCAAGGTTTTGCCAGACTGGCCGCGCAGCAGTTCGATGCCCAGCCAGGAGAACCAGATGATCTGGGTCAGGCCAAACACGCCTGTTATTTCGTTCAAAGCAGGAATGATCGTGAGTATGCCGATCGTACCCACCAGCCGGCCGAGCCGGTTCAGCCACCTGGGAAGCCCGCCATTCCGTTGGGCGGCCAGGCTGACCAGCAGCACCCACAAACCGCCCAGGATCTCACCGTTGGCGTTGCCCAGCCCGTTCGCCACCGCTTCAATGGCCTGCCAGGTCTGGGTAGCCTGGGCAGGGTCACTGGCGTACTGGGCTGCAACGACCGACAGACCTGCATTTGCCACCATGCCGCTGGCGATCAATGAAACCGCCCAGGTGATCCCGACCACGGTCGCCACCTGCATCAAAGCCGGTGAAACGGACTTCAGGCGGTCGTACAGCGCCAGGGAAAGCACGATCAGGGCAAACCCAAAGAAGACGTACATCAGCAGGTTGGTCGAGAATATGAGCATGTATTTCTCGACGTTCAGGGCCAGCTTCTGGGCCGGGTCGGTGATGTTGAGATAGTCCAGCACGACCAGGAAGAGCACGATCCCGAACAGATGGGCGATTGCCATGTACAGGGCGGAGAAACCGCCATATTTTTGCAGGGTTTTCATGTCTTTTTTCCTTTTTATGAATGAGCTGTTTGAGCTTCGGGATTGCGCCACTTCCAGGCCTGCCAGATGACCAGCAGCAGCCCGGCGATCTCGACGACACTGTAAAAAATGTAGGCTGGTGAAGGGATGCCCATGGATAACGATGAGACCTGGGCCAGGATGAACAATGCGGCAGCGATGATGTTGACCCAGCGATTGAGCCTGTACTTTAATACCCAGGACAGGACGATCATCAGGAATGGGATCTCGAACATGATGGCCGTTCCAAGCAGAAACCCGGCTGTGATCGTAATGGTCCCATCTGCCACGGTGCCTGCCAGGATCCCTTTCAAATACCCGGGTTCCAGGTTTGAGAGCTGATCGGCATACATGAAGTTGAGCGAATAAAATACCCATAACAGGATCAGGATCATCTTTGGATCTTTTTTTACGGATTTGACGGTCGTCCCCGAGGGACTCATATTGGTCGTGTTCATTTAAGAACTCCTTTTTATGGTATTGGTGGTTACAGGTGGGTCTTTTTATAGGGGTGAGTTCGTCACCTGTTCAGTGCGGGATGACAGGGGTTTGATCGGTCATCAATAGCGGGCCTCCTTTCCTGGCAACAACCATGCGTTCATGAGCGGTCACCGCCCTCCGCTCTGCGGGCTGGTCCGCCATTTTCGAGCGGACAGACCGAGACCAGTGGCATACCCAGATCGCGCACTTTCTTAAGCAGTCCATGCAAGGCAGCCTGGTCGGTCACCGGACCGCTCAACAGGGTTGTGCCATCCTCTTCCAGTGTGATGGTCATACCCTCGAACCAGTCTGACCATCCTGGGTCGAGGTGACCTTTAATGCGGATGCGATAGAGCGTGGGCTTGCCTGGTTCTGAGTTTGAATTGAATTTGTTTCGCATACCTCTGCACCTCCGGGACCTTACATACAAGACCGGGTCACGTTGTAATGTGCATGTATCATATTCCCCGCACGGTGTTGAAGGACAGACACTTAAGTGTGGGTTGGGGGTGTTGATTTAGGGTCATGCGTTGTTGGGTTTCGCTTTGTTGGGTAATGATCCGGTTGGTTCATAATCCCCTCAACCCAATCTACCTCTACTGACTCCCTATTGGTGAGAGGGCTTTCTTAAAACAGAATATTTGAAATTATTTGTCATTGCGAAAGCCGGTATTTCTACCGGCTTGTGGCAATCTTTCCTTCTTATAATGAGATTGATCACCTGCACTCCCTGGCACCGCCCGCCAGGGCAGGTGTGCATGCCCCGCTAGAAACCATGCGGGACTGCGCCCCGCCAGAAACCATGCGGGACTGCGCCCCGCCAGAAACCATGCGGGACTGCGCCCCGCCAGAAACCATGCGGGACTGCGCCCCGCTAGAAATCATGCGGGACTGCGCCTCGCCAGAAACCATGCGGGAAGTGTCTGGCTGGTAAGAGCTTCCAGCCATCCGCAATGACAAAACGGATCGACTATAAGAAAACCCTGCCATTGGTGAACGAACCAATGGATTTCTTTATCAATTCTGTTGTATTATATTAAAACAAGATGAGAGAACATTGAAACCCGAAAAGGAGCGAAAATGGACAAACAACCAGAACCCCTGTTAAAAAGCATGCGCCTGTGGATCGGCGGTCTGCTGATCGTGATCGTTGTGCTGGGTTTTGCAGTCGTCATCCAGGCTATTGCCAGGGCAGGACAGCCCTCTGCGGTCGGACAGGTCAACGTGCTCGAGAACAGCAGCGACCCGTGCGTGGTCTGCCACACCAATGCCACCCCCGGCATCGTGGACCAGTACGGGCACAGCAGCATGGCTGGTGCAAAGGTGATCTGCACGGATTGCCACGCTGTGGCAGCCAGTTACCCCGGCGCGGTCGAACATGAGGGCGGTTACGTCATCGCTTCCCCTTCGGCGGCCATGTGCGAGAAATGCCATCAGAACGAAGTAGCCCAGTTCAACCACAGCCGGCATGGCATCCCCGCTTATGTGGCTGTTTTTGGCAGCAAGGATCTGTCTCCCGACCTGCTGGCCCAGTTCGAAGCTGTGCCCGAGGGCAACTTTGACCCAGCCAAGGCCCGCAACGCCATTTTTGCCCTGGAAGGACCGGAGATCACCCGCTTTGCATGCGAAAGCTGCCATAACATCGGAAAACCGGCTGCGGATGGCTCGGTCGGGCAATGCCAGAAGTGCCACCTGCGCCATGAGTTCAGCCTGGAGCAGGCTCGCAAGCCCGAGACCTGCAATAACTGCCATATCGGACCGGATCATCCGCAGTGGGAGATCTACCAGGAATCCGCCCACGGCATTGCCTACGCCACCATGGGTGACACCTGGAACTGGGACGCCGAACCCGGCACCCTGACCACCACGGATTTCCCGGCTCCCACCTGCGCCCTGTGCCATATGAGCGGTTTTGGCGGCACGGGCACCACCCATGACGTCGGAGACCGGCTGACCTGGTTCCTGGCCGCGCAGGTGAGCGCTCGCCGCCCCACCTGGCAGGATAACATGGTGCGCATGCAAAGTGTCTGCCTGGAATGCCATAACAAGGATTTCATCGACAAGTTCTATGTCGATGCCGACAAGGGTGTTGAATCGGTCAACAGTTTCGTCCAGCAGGCGGATGACATCATTAAGCCGCTGAAAGACGCAGGTTTGCTGACACCTGGACCTTTTGATGAGCCCATCGATTTTGTTTACTTTGAGAACTGGCACCACTGGGGACGCACCGCCAAGTTTGGCATGTGGATGCAGGGCGCGGATTACACCCAGTGGCATGGCGCCTACGAGATGCTCAGCGACCTGGCCGAATTGAAAGAGATCACCAGCCAGAAGCTGGATGCAGCCGGCAAGGCTCCCTAAGGCGAGGCTGTCATGTATCTGCTGGCAGAAGCCATTCCCGCCGTCCGGCGCTGGCGCATCCCCTACAGCCGTGACCAAATGTTCATGCTCATGGCTGCCTTTAACGAACTGATGCTGGCGGTAGAGATCTACCTGGCCCACAGCATCAGCGGCAGCCTGGTGGGCAGCGAATGGATCCCGGTCATCTTTGGCCCCATTGCAGCCCTTCTCCTGGCGCTGGCCGGTCTGATCTCGCTGCGCAACCGTCCGCTGGCCATCTGGCTGGCCATTCCAACCCTGCTGGCCAGTATCCTGGTCGGCGTGGCAGGCGCCTATTTCCACATGGCGCGCGCCTTCCAACCCTTTGCGGCTGCCGGGAAGCAGGTCAACATCAGCCTGGCAGTCTGGGCGCCGCCGCTGCTGGCTCCCCTTACCTTTGCCCTGGTCGGCCTGATAGGCCTGAGCGCCATCTGGATCGAGAGCCCGGTGGACAGCGGCAACCTGGTCTTGATGGGAAACCGGACCCTGCTATACCCTTTCAGCAAGACACGCGGCTATTTCTTCCTGGTGAGCATGGGCATGCTGGCTACCCTGATCAGCAGTGTGCTCGACCATGCCCGTACCAATTTCAGCAACCCCTGGCTGTGGATACCGACCGCGGCCGGAGTGCTCGGCACGGTCATGCCGCTCCTGATCGGTCTATACCGGAAGCCAACCCGGGCAGACATTTGGGGTTACATGACCGCCATGCTGCTCATCATCGTGGTGGGGACGGTCGGCGCCGCCCTGCACATCCTCTCCGACCTGGCCATGGATAACGGCATCATCCTGGAACGCTTCATCCGTGGTGCACCCATCCTGGCCCCGCTCTTGTTCGCGGACATTGCCACGCTCGGGCTGCTGGTCTTGATGGACCCGGACGAGACGACCGGGAGGAGAAGTTCTGCCACCTGACCCATTGAAGAATTCGAGAATGCGCAGTGATTTGCAGGTTTGGTTGAGCGGTGCTTCCTCCAAACCCCCATGCAAACAGACCTCCAGCCCGAAACCCAACAAGGATCATGCGTTGTTGGGTTTCACCCTGCGGGCACTTTGCGCTTTGGTGGGTAAAGATCCGGTTGATTCAAGATCCGCTCAACCCAACCTTCTTTACGATTTATTTGGATGTAATAGTGGAATGGATCAGAGCAAGCCCAGCGCCCGGGCGCGCGCCACGGCTTCGGTGCGGTTTTCCGCCTGGAGCTTGTCAAAGATCCTGCGGTTATGACCCTTGATGGTGTCCAGCGCAAGGTAGAGCCGCTCGCCGATCTCGCGATTCGAAAGACCCCTGTCGATCAGCTTCAAGATCTCCAACTCGCGCTGGCTGAGTGGATCGGGCAGTCCTCCAGTGGGAGAGATGCCTCGCCTGGCGGTCTCCCGGCGGTATTTGCCGGATGGCTCTGCTTCATAGGCTGCCAGCAGTCTGGCAACAAAGTTCGGCATTACCCCGCGCCCGGAAGCTTCGAGCAATAATTGGTGCATCCCGGCACCTTCGTCCAAAAAAACACGGAGGTCGCCACCTGGCTCGGCCATCGCCAGGCCTTCTTCCAACACTTTCACAGCCCGGTCTTTTTCAGCGTTGGCATACAGTGCAACCGCTTCGACAGCCTTCACCAATAGCAACCGGTTTGCCCATTCCTTTGCTTCCGCTTTCTGGCGCTCCTGTTCCACCAATGGTAGCGCTGCGGATGGCATGCCCTGGGCAACGAATACACGCGCCTTCATGAGCGGCATCGAACCTTGTTGTGCCAGTTGGGCAGCCTCATCCACATTACCCTGGGAAAGGTGGAGCCTGGCCCAGTAATAGGGGATCTCCTGGATGCGTAAGGTGTGGTCATTGTGTCGCGTCGTTCGTTCTGCCCGGGATAGGTGCTGGGTGGCATTGTCCACGTCTCCACGGGCAAGATATAGGGTAAACAATATGATATCGCTCAAAATTAGCCTGTCAATGACCTGGTCATATTGCTGTGCTAATTTAAAGCCCAGTTCTGCATACGTTTCAGCACGATCCAGATCATTCCACTGGTAATAAATTCGGGCCAGGCCATGATAAAGGACCGGGGCATTCGCAGGGGAATATTCATCGATCAATGGCAGGATACGCTGATAGGTCTCTTCTGCCAGGTATAACTGGTTGCCTTCTTCCTGTATCTGACCCACCCGAATGGATGCCAGAACGGAGTTGATGGGATCCCCCGCCGCCTGGGCCAGCTGCAAGGCTTCCCGATAAGACTGTTCGGCTTTGGCATGATCTCCCTGAATGAAATGGCCGAACCCCAATGACCGGGTGGCCATCGAGCGGTCCGAAAGGTTGTCCGGGTGCAGATATTCCAGGGCGCGCTGCCCCTGGACCTGGATGATCTCCAGTTGGGCATGGGTCTGCGCCAGATTGGCACGCGCTGCGGCAATTCTACCGATCAGGTCACGAGCCGTTTCGTCTGGTGGTACACCCGGCTGGGTTGCCATATCCAGGGCAGCTTCGGTCGCCAGGAGTTTCTCCTCCACACCGTTGGGATGACCGATCACCAGCAGCATGGCAGCCTGCAGCCACCACAGCATGGGTCTGACATCCAGCTCGTGTTTTGGCAGCGACTCAAGCCAGGCGAGGATGGTTGTGGCTGTGCCGCGCAGGTGCAACGGCATTTTTTTGCTCTGGATCAGCCGCCCGGCGCGCTCAATATCGTTGGCAGCTGCCGCCTGCCGGAAGGCTTCCAGCATCAGGCCGTTCTTCTCATACCAATCACTTGCCAGCAGGTGCAGCCCGGCAATTTCGCCGGGTGTCAGGCTTTGCCCAAGCCGTTTGCGCAGCAGGTCTGCAAACAGGTGGTGGTAGCGATACCAGCGCCGCTCTTCGTCCAGGGGGACGATGAATAGATTGGTGCGCTGCAGATATTCCAGGGTAGCCTGCCCGGGGATGGAGGGGTCTTGCAGGATGGCATCACAACAGGAGGCGCACATCCGCTCCAGGATGGATGTGCGCAGCAGGAAGGTCTGAATGCTCTCAGGTTGCTGGTGCAGGACCTCCTCCAGCAGGTAGTCCAGTACGAAATGGTGGCTGCCGGTGAACGATTCGATAAAGCGGCTGGTATCCTGCTGCCCCTGCATGGAAAGGGCTGCCAGTTGCAGACCGACGATCCAGCCCTCGGTGCGGGTTTCCAGGGCGGCGATATCTTCCTCGGACAGGTTCAATCCGGTCAGACGGTTGAGGAACTCGCTGGCTTCTGCCAGGGTAAAACGCAGGTCTGCAGCTCGCAGCTCGTTGCATTGACCGCCAGCGCGATATCGCGCCAGGGGCAGTTGCGGATCTTCGCGGGTGGCGATCACCAGGTGCATGTGCGGTGGCTGGTGTTCTATGATGAAGTTCAGAGCCTGGTCCACGGACTGTGAATCGATGGCATGGTAGTCATCCAGGACCAAAAGAAATTGCCCTTGAATGAGGGCAATTTCATTGATGAGGCTGGTCAGAATGGTCTCGAAGTGGAGCGGTTGGGGGGATTGGAGGGCGGTCAGCAGCCCCTCCCCGAGACTGGCCTGGATGGTCTGAAGGGCTTTGATCAGGTAGGAGAGGAAGCGGGCTGGGTCATTATCGCCGCCATCCAGCGAGACCCAGGCGACAGGTCGGTCGAGCCCGGCGATCCATTCGCTGACCAGGGTGGTCTTGCCGAACCCGGCCGAAGCGGAGATGAGGCTCAATTTGTAGCCAGCCGAGAGACCCTCGTTCAGCCTTTCGACCAGGCGCGGCCGAAACACAATTTTAGACCTGGGTGGTGGGACAAAGAGTTTGGTGGCTAAAATTGGCATGGGCATAGCTTAATTATATAGCAATCCGGGATTTGCACAGACCCAACGACCGGCAGTGATCCGTGTCGTGCGTTTCCAGTCAGGCTCAAGGGTTGTATAATCTGATCAGATCTTTGAGCATGGATCTACGGACCAGTTAGGAAAAGGGAGTGGGATATGTCGATCGATGCAATGTTGACCCCTGAAGAATTTGCACTGTGTAAGAAGGTACAGGAATTCGTCGGATCTGTACCCCGTCAGCTCCTGCTGGATATGGACGCCGACAGGATCCGCTATCCAAAGGAATTCCTGGAGGCTGCCGGGCAGGCAGGTCTGTTGGGGCTGCGCTTCCCGGCCAGCCTTGGGGGCGCCGGATTGACGTGGATGTCTGAGCTGGTGGCGCTCGAGGAGGTCGGCGTGCTGGGCACCTCCCTGGCTTGCCTGTACTCCCTGGTCTCGATCGTCGGCGAGGCCATCAACAAGTTCGGCAGCGACCAACAAAGAGAGAAATATCTCAGGCTGATGATCGCAGGAAAGCTCGGCGTGGCTGAGGGTCTGACCGAACCGCGCGGCGGTTCGGACTTCTTTGCTGCCAGCACCTGCGCCCGCCGGGAGGGGGACGTTTTCCACCTCTCAGGACAAAAACGCTTCCTGGTGGAGCGCGGACCCGGGCTGGAGGTTTCGCACGTCTACGGTTTGCTGGGCACGCGCGGCGGCGGGACAGGGCGCATCACTTTCAAGGATGTTCCGGTACCGATCGAGAACGTTTTGGGGGGTGCAGCCGGTATCGGCAACGGGGCAGCCGTCTTCAACCAGATGATGGTCCCGGAGCGCATGACCTCCGCCGGGGGAGCGATCGGGATGGGGCGGGCTGCCATGGAGATAGCGGCGCGTTACACCGACCGGCGGCGCGCCTTCGGGCAGAAGATACGCCAGTTCGAGGCGGTCAGCTTCAAGATCGCCGACAGCATCACCCTGCTGGATGCGGCGCGTGCCCTGAATTTTGCCACCGCCCATGCCATCGAAGGCGCGGCTGACCCCGACCGGGTCCGGCGGCTGGTCTCGGAATCCAAGAAGTTTTCGACCGAAACTGCCTGGGAGGTGGTCAATCACGCCATGCAGGTGCTGGGGGGCATCGGGTACACTGACATTTACCCGGTTGAAAAACTGCTGCGCGACATCCGCCTGATCACGATCTGGACCGGGACGAATGAGATCATGCAGCTGGTCATCCAGCATGAATATTACAAGGAATTCAAGACGAACGGGCATGCGGGTCGGTCCGTGGAACAGGACGCCGCCGGGGCGGAATTCGTTGACGAAAAGGAATACAACGAGGACTGAAAGAACCTCACAGGGATAACAAACAGACCCTCAAAGGACTTGGACCCTTTCAGGGTCTGTTTTGAGGGGTGGGGCGGACCAGCAGGCTCGATCTACTTGTTCCGCACCGCCTTGAGCAGGGCCGCAGCTCCTTTGAAAAAGTGCCCGTTGATCATGATCAGCATGGCGTCCAGCATGGGGCGCGAGATCGCTCCGTCCCCGGCCATCAGCAGGGTGCGGAGAGGGGCTTCGTCGATCATGACTTCCATCAGTTTGGCGGTGGGTGTTTCCTCCTGACCTGCGATCAATTTCCTGATCTGTTTGCCCATATAGTTGTGCAGCATGCGCCCGATGAGCGCATCGCTCATATCTCCAATGGGTGTGTTGATGCTGTAGGTCCCTTTTTGAGAGCTGAGATTGGCTGGCAGCTCCCTGCCAAGCAGGTCTTCGAAATCCCTCTGGCTGACGGATGCCCCCCTGGGAAAGTAATGGTAGGCTGGTGATCTGTCCCGCCCGGATATGGAGGCAGGCTGGAGGTCTGAGGTCACGTGCAGGCTGGCTCTCAGGCGGATATCGCGGGAGGAGGCGCCCATCAGGATCTCGAACTGACCCGCTTCGACCGACCAAGCCTCGAGGGATGTGTTGTACCAGGCAAAGGCGCGCCTGTCCAGCTCCATGCTCAGGGTGGTCTCCTGACCGGGTTCCAGCCTGACCTTTGCGAAGCCCTTCAGCTCCTTCCGGGGGCGGAAAGCGGTGGATCCCAGGTCGCTGACATAAAGCTGGGCGATCTCGCTGCCTGCCACGCCGCCGGTGTTTTTCACCTTGAAGGTCACTGTCAACCTGCCATCCTCCGGCATGGGATCCCGGCTGAGTTCCAACTGGCGGTATTCAAAAGTTGTGTAGCTCAGACCGTGCCCAAAGGGGAAGAGCACTTCCTGCCCAACGCTGTCATAGTAGCGGTAGCCAATGTACACGCTCTCGCGGTATTCCACCGTGGCTGGACCACCCGGGAAGTAGTAGTGCGAGGGGTTGTCTTCCAGTTTATGGGGAAAGGTCTCGGCCAGTTTGCCACCCGGGTTGACCCGACCGGTCAGGATGTCTGCCACTCCTCCAGAGCCGGCCTGCCCACCCAGGTAGCCTTCCAGGATGGCGCCCACGTTCTCAGCCCAGGGCATTTCCACCGGCGAACCGTTGCTCAGCACCACGACCACCCTGGGGTGGGCGGCAGCCAGGGCATGGATCAGGGCATCGTGCCCGGTGGGCAACTTCATGTGGCTGCGGTCCAATCCTTCCACCTCATCCAGATCGGTCAGACCGGCGCACACCACCACGACCTGCGCCTGCCGGGCAGCCGCGAGCGCTTCATTGATCAAAGCCTGATCGACAACATCCCCCCTGTCGGTATAGCCATCCGCATACAGGATGTTCTCAACCCCGATCAATTTTCCCAGTTCATCCGCCAGGTTGTCCAGGCGGGTCGGGTTCATCAGGGAACTTCCGGCGCCCTGGTAGCGCGGCTGTTTTGCAAAGCGTCCGAGCAGGGCAACCCTGCCATTCCCGGGCAGGGGCAGGAGGTTGGCTTCATTCTTTAATAGCACAGCCCCTTCCCCGGCGACGATCCGAGCCAGGGTGTGGTGGGCGTCCTTATCGTAGCTGAAATCCGCCGCCAGGGTCTCGTGGGCTTTAAAGATCAAGGTCAGCAGGCGCTCAACAGCCCGGTCCAGCACGGCTTCATCCAGCCGCCCGGACTGCACGGCCGCCACGATGCTGGCGTCATTGCCATTGGGAAGTCCCGGCATCTCGAGCTCCACACCGGCTTTCAGCCCCTCAACCCGGTCATTGATGGCACCCCAGTCGGTCACCACCAGACCGGTATGCCCCCACTCTTCCTTTAATATGCGGGTCAGCAGGGTCTCGTGTTCCGAGCAATAGGTGCCGTTGACCCTGTTGTAGGCGCACATAACGGTCCAGGGCTGGGCGCCTCGGACAGCCCGCTCGAAGCCTGCCAGGTAGATCTCGCGCAAGGCGCGCTCGTCCACGACCGCATCGATCGCCATTCGCCGGTATTCCTGGTTGTTGACCGCATAATGCTTGAGGGATGCCCCGACCCCGCGGGATTGCACGCCGTTGATGTGGCTGGCAGCCATTTCGCCTGCCAGGTACGGATCTTCGGAGAAATATTCAAAGTTGCGCCCGCACAGGGGCGAGCGCTTGATATTGGCGCCGGGACCCAGGATCACGCCGACCTTCTCCTGGCGGCACTCATCTCCCAGCGCCTGCCCGACCTGGAAGATCAGATCACGGTCCCAGGTGGCAGCCAGGGCGGAGGCGGTCGGGAAGCAGGTGGCAGGTACGGTGTTCGTGATGCTGGGTTTGCTGCTCGTGCTGGCAGTTTTGCGCAGCCCGTGCGGTCCATCCGTGACCATGATGGAGGGGATGCCCAGGCGTTCGATGCCTTTCAGGTACCAAAAATCCTTCCCCGAACACAGCGAGGCTTTCTCCTCGAGGGTCATTTGTGCGATCAGTTCTTGGATGTTCTTCATGGTTTCCCTCTTTGTTTTAGCGATTGGCTTCATCTGGGAATTAACCGGATTATACAATGGTCTCAACAGGTTGGCAAAATATGCCCGGCAAAAAGGGTTTGTTTTAAACTTTCGCAAGGTGATGGTTAAAGACCTGCATGTTTATAAAAACCTGTCAGGTCTGGTTTCGCTATGATATAATTTTTAAACTGTCAATAACTTCTCTTACAGATTGGTATATTTGTCTAATTGTTGAGCTTTATTATTACTAATATAGAACAAATTATCCATTGACAATTAATAATATTATTGTAAAATGTAATTGCGTCTGGGATGAGTCGCTAAGCGTCTCGTAGTGAGGCTTTCAGCCTCAACCCCAGTCGCTTTTTTTATGGGAGGATCATTTAATGTACTTATGTTATATTGACGAATCAGGTACATCTGCAATACCAGGAAACACATCACATTTTGTATTAGTTGGTATATCTATTCCAATTGAATTTTGGAAGGAAAGTGATAGATCAATAATTGAAATAAAGAAGAAGTATGCACTTGAAGATTCTGAAATACATACAGCTTGGATACTTAGACCATATTTAGAGCAAAGAAAGATTCCAAATTTTGATTCCCTGGACTTCAATAATAGACGGGCTGCTGTTGAAACTTACAGAAAAACGGAATTATATCGTCTTCAAAGAAAAAACAATTCAAAACAATATAAACAAGCAATGAAGAATTTTAGGGAAACGGAAAAATATATTCATTTAAATCACATGGAAAGGGTTGCATTTATAAATGATGTTGCAAAATGTATATCAAAATGGACTTATGCTCATCTTTTTGCAGAATGCATCGATAAAACTTTTTTTAATCCAAATAAAACAATCACAAATATTGATGAACAAGCATTTGAGCAGCTTGTATCAAGGTTTGAACAATTCCTTAAACGTAACAAAACAAGAGATTATGGATTAATAATACATGATAACAACCAGAATGTTGAAGAAAAGCACACCAAATTAATGAAGAAATTCTACAAAACTGGCACCCTTTGGACGAATGTTGAATGCATTATTGAAACTCCACTATTTGTAAACAGTCAATTTACCAGCATGGTTCAGATAGCTGATGTTTGTGGCTTTGCAATTCGACGATATCTTGAAAAAGGTGAAGATCAATTATTTAATCTTGTTTATAGGATTGCAGATATCTTTGCTGATAAGGTGGTGGGGGTAAGACATTTTACTCAAAAAGGTTGTACTTGTTTAATCTGTCGATCACATCGAAGATGATTTTATGGTAGCTAGTTGTTTTACTGTGAGAGAAAACCCACCATGAATTTTACAATGCCCACAATCAGTAAAGAATAGCATATCTAAAGGAACACAGGTTGCAACCTAAACCGCCTTGTGTAGGAGATGTACGAGTTGATGGAGGGGGAGATCAAGATCGTGGAAGGAAAGGATAACGGGGGCTGAAGCCTCCTGATGGGATTTTTAAGCGGCAGGTTGGGAAATCTGCCCTGCAAGACCCTGCTTCCACCTTAGAGAATATCAAGCTTTCCGGTGGAACGTAGCGACGGCTGTTTGCTCAATCTCTCCTGACCGGTGACCCTGGCCAGGAATTCTCTTAGAACCACTATGTATTCCTCGAATTTTGCGCGCCGGATGTCATGATTGGCGCCTGCCAGGTGAGCCACCTGCAGGCTTGGCAGGACCGTTGCCATCTCCTGCGCCACTTCGCTCGAGACGATCGATCCCAGCTCCCGGTCGCCCATGATCAAAAGGGTGGGGACCTTTACCTTTCTTAACGCCTCCAATTGAACGGATATATCGTTCACCCCCGAGGCTTTCAGGTTTTTGAAAAGGTCTTTGACGATGCGTTTTTTGGACAGCAGCCAGGGAATGATCTCTTCATCGGGAGAATTGGGCATCATCTTCCTGGCAAGGGTCTTTCCGATGAACATGGGAAGGATCTTGATGACCTTCAGGATGACCGCCAGCAGCCGGTAGACCCTGTCCCCTTGGGTTGCATCCATTCCTCCAAAGACCGGCTGACCCGGCATGACGATGGGGGGATCTTCCATAAAGATGGCGCCTGCCAGGTCCTGGTAGCCGGCTGCCAGGTGCAGGGAGGCCTCCGCCCCCATGGAGTGGCCTCCCACCACCGGTCTGTCCAGTCCCAGGGCCTGGATGGCTTCGGCGATATCTTTGGCGCGCGTTTCAGGTCGGTAATCTCCCGCCCCGCTGTCCGAAAGCCCGTGCCCGCGCCCGTCGAGCATGACCACGTCGTAATCCGCTTCCAATGCTTTGGCGACGCGCGTCCAGCACAGGCCGTCATCCAGTGCGCCGTGGTTCAAGACCACCCCGGGTTTTGCTCCCCCGCTGCGGTAATAGTGGATGCGGATGCCGTTGGCGTTCACATAGCCGTCTGACCAGGTGTTCATGCGGGTGTCCTTTCTTAGGGGGATATTTTCCCAGGAAGATCGTTCGATATTCAAATTATACATCGGGTGAAATACCCTGGCATGCCATGTGAGCTCGTAACCTGGCAAAAAGGTTCCCGAAAGGCGCGGGTGAACGCTTCCTTCCGGATAAAGCCTGAATGTCCTTTTGGATCAGCAGCAGTGAAACCTGTACACTTGCACTCTGCGGGGATACGCAGCTCTGAGGCTGGAGCGAGTAAATCGCTGGGATCCGTGATCGTCGGGAACATTCCTCCCCGGGCATGCTATAATAATTAAACCGGATCGTATTAAAAAGCCATGTCATAAAGAGAGTTTTCCGTTTCCTTTAAGAAGAGGAGGCTCTATGAACACTCGTCTAACCAGATTTTCTGGTTTTCTTTTACTGGTCAGTCTCCTTTTTTCCGCCTGCACCGGTTCGTCCCAACAGGATTATTTTACCGACACCGTCACAACCAGGAATGTCATGGTCGTTTTCCTGAAGTTGAGCGCGCCTTTTTGTTTAACCCTGGAAAACTGCCTCCCGGATTTCCCGCAAGTATTGCAGGATAGAATTCATACCCCGCGGCACCCGGCTGTAGAGTATGCGAATCTGTTCAATGGTACAGTGTCAGCCTTCATTCGGGAAGCAACCTTTTCAAACGAGATCTTTAATTTTAGTGCGGTCGTCAACCCCGCCAGCCCGGACGGCTGGTTTGATGCCCCTCACCCCCTGGAGGACTACAACCAATCACAGGATGCCAGCATGGGACAGGACGCATATGACTTTGCAGTTTCCACCATTGGGAATGAGGTCCAGAATTACGATATCCTGTTGGTTATCACCAATATCCAATCCCTGTTTGGCTATACAACCGGGATCAATGGCATCTCACTGATGGTAATTGGCGAAAACCCGGATGATACCAGTATCTATGAGGTTCTCGGGCATGAACTTGGGCATGTTCTGACCCTGCACCATGTGATCATGGGTCCTTATGACATCGTTGGGAACAGTGATGTCCTGGTCCATTACGGTGGCTGGTCCAAGATCTATGCAGGCTGGGTGCCCCAGATCACGGAATTCTTCCTTTCGGATGGTGTGGATTCTGTGACCACCTGGCTTGATCCGATCGAAAGACCGGGTAACAATGTCTTGAGGATACATCAATATGCTGAATCTGAGAGCCTTATTTTTGGCGGGTATATTGTGGAGTGTCGAGTCAAGAACGGGTTTGATGTGAACATCCCGAAAGAAGGTGTGGTCATTACCAGTGTTTACTATATGAACCACTATCCGGAATTCGCAGCCAGGCTTGTTTTTGCTTCAAGTGACTATACTTATGAACAACCTCCGGATTATTCCAGGGCACCACTTTCTCCTGGTGAAAGCATGTTTTTCCAAAATTCAGGACTTACCATTACCTACCTGCAAAATGATGGGCAGGGTCGCTGCCAGGTAAAAGCCACGAGCGAGGCTGTTGAAGCCCCGGACCCAATGATCAAAAAGGGGAGCACAGAAGACACTGGAGCCGGTTATAACCAATATGATTCCGGAGATATCTGGATCGACAGCCTGCAGAATGGCTGGGATGAATACCCCCCGGATACCATGTATCTAAGAGTGGATGGAAAGTCAATTCCCACAGGTTACGGGGATCCGTTCTGGGTTAATCATGAGAACCGCATCAAGTTCCTGGTGCGCAACCTGGGAAACAGTGATGCAGAAAATGTCAGCGTGGATGTGTATGTGACCCAGCCAATCATGATCTACATCCCCGGGGTGACCTGTGATGGACCGGAATTCAACGAGGAAAACAGGATCGCGACGGTCAACATCGATCACCTGGGGCGGGGGGACATCTATTTCGGGGAAGTACCCTGGACGCCGGTCAGCAATTCTGCCGCCCAGGTGAAGGTCGTGATCCGGGATTACGCCGGAGAGATCACCAATCTAAACAACACCGCCAGCGAAACCTATGCACGCCAGAATGCCAATATTGAGATCATGGCTGATGCCATGCATGAGATGACAGCCATGGAAACGCTCAACCTGTTTGACAATCCCGTTGCAATCACTGCCCAGGTGTATCCGACCTGCACGGAAAGGATACCCTATAAATTCATCAAAAGGGTGATCAGTGCCATTGACAGGAAAGATTGGGTCATGAATGTGCCTTTCTTTGAAGGTCTGCTGGATCCCGGTGAGATGGTTGAAATTCCACTAACAAGCCTGCCGCCTGAAGATGCACAGCCCGGTGATTGTGAACTGGTTGAACTGGAATTCTACAAATGGTCCCAGGATCTTTTTACACAATTCTCCGGATTGACCTACAAGAGTTGCGTGGTGGAACCCGCGAATCTTACCTGCACGGTGCCGGATGGATCCGCTGATGTGGATTCCCCCGTCAATATAGGCGGCATGTTAACCCCGGCGAAAGGTGGCGAAACGATCGCCATGGAATATACCAGCCCGGTTGCAGAAAAGATCATCCAGCTCGTCCAAGCGGGGCAGGACGGAAGTTTCACAGATTCGATCCTGGCGGACAAGGCAGGCACATGGCAGGTGAAGGCTTTCTGGCAGGGGACCGAAAAAATCGCTTCGGCAGAGTCGATAACCTGTGAGTTCCAGGTGAAAGACAGCAGCCCCCGGCTCACGATCTCCAGTGATGCCAACTGCCGCTCGGGTCCCGGAACCGCCTATGAGGCGATCGCTTTTGGAAGACCCGGCGATATCATGGCTGTGACAGCCCGCAGCCGGGACGGGATCTGGTTGTATGGTATCTTGAACGGGTCGTATTGCTGGGCATACAAGGGAATGGGTGACCTGAATGTGGATATCTGGTCGCTACCCGAGCGGGAGGCTCCGCTGCTGCCGGTCCTCCCAACCATCACGCCGAACCTGTCTTGCAGCATCTATACAAATGAAGCTTCCTGTAACCGCAGAAAGGACATCTGCAAGTGGGTGATTGTGCTGGGAAGTGGAGCCTGCGTGGGGAAATGATCCCGGGAACAAAATCCATCCATAATACGTCTTGTTTGTGATGTTTTTTGCAAACCAGTTGAAAATTTACGGAGAAGAAGAAAATGAACGCGAGAAGTATTTCCACCAGATTGATCCCCATGCTGATCATTGCGCTGGTCCTTTCAGCCTGCGCCGGTCTCCCGGCAATTTCCACCCCATCCAGCCCGGCGGATGAACCGGCGATCGGACTGGCAAACCCGGCTGATGTTTACTGCCAGGGGTTGGGCTATTCGACCGAGATGGTCGAGCGCAACGGCGGTCAGGACAGCGACTGCGTCCTTCCGGATGGCACGCGCTGTTCAGCCTGGGACCTGCTGGCCGGGCGTTGTGGGCAGGTATTTTCCTACTGCAAGCAGCAGGGTGGCACGATCTCAGCCAGCGCCGACAGCAATATCGGCACCTGCACCTTTGCGGACGGCTCTTCCTGCAGCGAGATCGAATTCTATGCCGGGGAATGCAAGCCGGGCGACAATATGGCTGCGGCAGCCCTGGAAGGCTCCCCCGAACAATTGACCCCCGAGCCGACCCCGGTCGAGCTCAAGGATTTTGGGATGGCACGTGATTTTATCGCCGACTACCTGCTGAAACGCTACGGCGTGGGGACCAGCGATGCCTGGACGGAACAGAATATCACATCCCCCTCTTCCGTCGGGACCACCCTCATGCGCTATGTAGCCGGATCGATCACCATCACCCTGCAAGCCGAAGCCTCGGTACCTTACCCAACCCTGTACACGATCCAGGAAGCCAGCGATCTGTCCAACGGTTTCTACTGGGAGGGTACCCTGACCTTTGATGGCATCCTCACTGAGACCCGGGTGGTGCCGGCTTCCAATATCCTGGATGCGACCATGGCTCGCGATGCCGTGCTGGCCTACCTCGCCACCAGCTCGCAGTCCCTGGTCTTCCCCACCGAGTGGATGGAAGGCAGCATGACCCAGACCATTGATAACACGGTCACGCGCGAATACAGCAGCGGCGACTGGCTGGTCAAGGTCACCTTCAAGCCGGCAGCACCCCTGACCGATAAATATACCGTCATCGTTGAGAACAAGCTCCAGGGCTTGCGCTGGGAAGGCGAGATCAGCTCGCAGGCTGAGATCACCGAGATCAGCTATACCAGTTGAAAGCGAAAATTGATAAATTAAGGAGGTTGGGTTGAGGGCGCTTCCTCCAACCCCCCCCCTTGCAAACAGACCTCCAGCCCGAAACCCGACATTCCCGAAACCCAACAATGGTCATGCGTTGTTGGGTTTCGCTGTGTTGCCCTGGTGTAAATGCTTCCACCAGATCCGCTCAACCCTACCTGCTTTCCTTTATTTTCATATGCTGAATCTAGAAAGATCTATGCTACACTGGTATTGAGAGATCATTCACAATCGGTCGATCCAGCCTGCATCCCCATCTATCATTAATGAATATCGGATCTCTTGTCAGCAATTCTTATTTTTATAGAATAAGGAGGCTTCACGATGGACACAAAGAACAGCCGGGCGTTAAAAATATACCTTGTTGTCGGATTGCTGGTCATCGTAACCTTAAGTTGCGACCTCCCCGGGCTTTCCCCCGGCGGAGATGAGATCCCCACTTCGGAGGTTACGGAACCGGCGGGTCCTGGCCCGGGTGGCTCCACCATCGCCGGACCGGAGGGGGTGACCCTGAACGTGGAAGAGGGAGCTTTGAGCGATGCAAGCGGGGTGGAGATGGAAGCGCTGCCCCCCGACGAACTCCCCTGGGGTGAGACCCCCTTCGAGGTGGATGGTCAGCAATTCCGCCTGATGCTGGGCAGCGGGGTCCAGACCGGTGGCATCACCATGACCATCCCGCTGCCGGAGGAGCCGGACCCGACCCGCAGGTTTGTTTACGCGGCCTGGGTGATGCCTGACGAAGGAGAGCCCTCCCTGGTCGGTGCGCTGGTGCAAGGCAGGCAGGTCACATTCCCCGTCATCGGGGCTGGCAAGTACCAGTTGATCAGGATCCTGCATTATGCAGATATCGCCAAGCTATACAATGAAAAAGAACCCTTGAACGTACCCACCTACCGGCAGATGACACCTTCCTGGTGCAGCCCAACCGCCCTGACGGACCTGGCGGGGTATCACCAGGGAGCCTGGCCGGTGGGAGGCTATGGCAGCGCCTGGGGGGAATCGAGCAACTGGTTCCTGGCTGGACAGGCCGGGCAGCCTTTTGACAAGGGGTATTTCTTCCACTGGCTGCTGGGCGCAGCCGGGTACAGCCCGCCTGTAGATGTGAAGCAGAGTTTCATCGATGGCAATGTCATTGTTTTCATCTGGAACTGGAAAGCCTACAAGATCGAAGAACCAGTGTTCTACACCTTCGACCCGTTAGGGTTGACGGAATATTATATCAACTCCAGGCTGGACTACGCCGATGAGCTCTTTGTCGCCTTCCGCTCCTTTGTTGAAAGCAATCTGTGGGGGTCAAAACGACCGGTGGCATGGGGTTCCAGCCTGGCTGGTCACAGCCGCATCCTAACAGGCAGCGATGGGACCACTATGTATTTTAACAACCCGAGTTCCGGCTCCTGGAACGAGACCAAGCCCTGGGATGTTTATCACCAGGAGATCATTGACAGCCTTTACGCACAAAAAACCGAGGTGATCGATACCGCCGTCTTCATGGCGGAAGCCCGGCCTGCCAGCCAACGCCGAGCTGTGCTGTGGCTGCTGCCATGGACGGATAATTACCAGGGATCCATCGTACTGCGCCAGGGTTCCGAAGGCACACAGGCAGTCAATTGGGTCTGGGACGGTGAGGCCAACCACGACTACGGATATTATTACCAGGACCTGACCGGCAGCCTGCCATCCGACCCCATTCTAGACACGTCATTTAAAGCCGGTTCCTACCAGGATGTGGTCGAGTTTGGGTATTCGGTCCAGAGCATTTCGGGCGGGAATTATGATTATTCCGTTCTACCCGAGCTCTATAACATTGGCGGGCAGGTGGATGTGGGTCTGGACGGACAGGATGTCAGTGTCCCCTCCGGGCAGCATGTCAACACCTTCCCAGCTGGTTCCTTCCCAATCGCCGGTCTGGACCCCGGGCTGTATCGCCTGAAATTCACCCTGTTCCAGGGGAACATCGTCCAGGATGTGAAATATGTCTTCTTTCAAATCGCTCCGCATGGTGTCCTGCCTATGCCTCATTTCGAAGCGATCACCCCTGCCTTCTGCCGCGAAGGACCCGGCAGCGTTTACAAGGTGGTGACCGGTTTTTATGCGGGCCAGGAGCTCGGTCTGGTGGGCTTCAACCCGGAACGGACTTGGGGCAAGGTCGAGGCCACCATGAATGCCATCACCTTCCAGTGCTGGGTCAGCCTGGACAACCTGGAGATCCCTGAGGGTTTGATGGTGCCGACCATCGAATTCCACCCCATCCCGACCGTAACCATCACCCCCAACTTCTGCAGCCAGTTTACCACGCCTACGACCTGCGCCACACATCCCGAGTGCACCTGGGACCGCATGGTCGGGTATGGTTATTGCAAGTCCAAATAAGGATCGCTGCGGAGTTCAGCCCCAGGTACTTTAGGACCCAGGCCTGGCGGCAAAGTCCCCGCTTGCCCAGGTCACCGCAGGTTGGCATATTAATTCAGCAAAGTTGAATGAATTTGTGCTTCCTGAAGATCATCCCACCCCAGGCAGGCTTGTTTTGGAAGCCACCCAGTCCAGCAGCATCAGGGTTGGCACCACGAAGGGGTAGATGCCGTACAACGTATCGCTGACCGAATGCGAGTTGCGGTCGATGGCAACGAAGACCTGCACGCAAAAGACCAGTGCCAGCAGGCAGACGGTAACCCCCTGCCACGAGACCGGGCGGTAGATCCAGCCCCAGGCTTTGAACCAGATGGATCTTTTCATTGTAACTCCTTTGGTGATGATCATTTCAATGGAGCATGGCAAAGATATCCATGGGTGCCAGTCAGAAGCGATCGTTCCTGAAGTGGAGCAACAATGGATATCGGTTTCCGGGCTGGTCCCTATCCGGTCAATGCGCTGACCGCCAGCGAGGCGAAGCGAACCCCGAAGCCCAGCAATGCCAGCCCAGCCAGCCCGGCCAGAACCTGCACCAGTTTGCCTCCCAGCAGGCGTTTGCCCCAGTGCGACAGGATGGAGGTGGTGGCATGCCAGGCCAGGATGCCAAGCAGGATGCTGGAGCTGCCCAAAAGGGCGCCCAGGCGCGATGCACCCGCCGAACTGCCCAGCAGTGAGCCGAACACCCCCAGCCACCAGAGGATGGCGATCGGGTTGGAAAGGTTGACCAGGTAGCCAGCCAGCAATGGGTTTCGTCCCGACGGCAAGACCGCCCTGTCCAGGTCCACTTTGCGGAAGGCGTCCCGGATGCTCTGGGTGCCCAGGTAGGTCAGCACCAGCGCACCCAGCGACCAGATCAGCACCTTGACCAGTGGGATGGAGAGCAGCCCGGAAAGGCCAAAGAAGACCAGCAGCAGGTAGGTGGCATCCGCCAGGGTCACGCCGATCCCGGTCAAAAAAGCGCGCCAGAACCCGAAGCGCAGACCGTTCTGGATGACAGCCAGCCCGGAAGGACCGATGGGAACAGCCAGCGAGATGCCGAGCAGGATGTTGCGCAGCAGGTCATTCATTCCTGGTCATCCTTGGCAGGGACCGGCAGCATTTCAAGGAACAAGCGCTCCACTTTGGTGCGCGCCCAGGGGGTGCGGCGCAGGAATTTCAGGCTGGACTTGATGGAGGGGTTATTGATGAAGCACTGGATCCGGATCCGCGCCGCCAGCCCCTCCCAGCCATAATGCGCATGCAGGCGGTTAAGCATCATCTCGAGCGTGATGCCGTGCAGAGGATCGTTGATCTGTGGTCCGCTCACCAGGTCATTCCCCCTCGATCATTCTTTCAGGCGCTGGCAAGGTCCGCGTCCTTTGTTTCCACCAGCTGCGCCCCCTTGCCGGCAAGGGTCTGGTTCCATTTCTGGATCAGTTTGGGCGCATCTGCGCTGTAATTGCTGTGGGCATCGCTCACCAGGCGCACCTTGTACCCGAGGGCGAGTGCCCCCAGTGTGGTGGCTTTGACGCAGCCGTGCGTGACCAGCCCGGTCACTACCAGCCTGCCAACTTTTCGCTTCTCCAGTTCGGCTGCAAGGTGGGTGCCTGCAAAAGCATTCCCTTCCAGCTTGTGGATGATCAGCTCCCCTGGCAGCGGCTGGATGCGGGGGTGCAATTGCCAGGCTCCTGAGCCGTATTGAAGGGACTCCTCGTTCGAATGCTGAACAAAGATGACCGGGACATTCGTCCGGCGAGCCTGGCTGATCAGGGTATTTATGTTCGCCAGCACCTGGTCAGCCTGATGAATGGGGGTGGCTTTTTGAAAGAGACCCACCTGGACATCAATGACCAGCAGTGCCGTTCCTTCAAATGAAATTTTAGCCTTCATCTTTTCTCCTTCCATCACCTCAGGATCTCCCCGGGGCACCCCGGTCTGGGATCCTGGGGATCCACCGTGGAACCGTCTCCAGGTAATTTACAAATTTCATTCCATAACGTCTGATCAATTGGGGTTCTTCAACTTTGACCAGAAAAATATGCAGGGAACTCCACAACCCTGCCGAATACAGCAGCAGCCAGCCCGACCTGTAAAGGATGACCTCCCCCACCAGGATCAGCAAAGCTCCGGCATACATCGGGTTGCGTACAAATCGGTACAGTCCTTCGATGACAAGTTTAGTGGGCGGTTCAAGGGGGTTGGGCGTGCCATTTCCCTTGCGTACAAATATGACCGAGACCCATACCACCATGGCAAGACCGCAGAGCGTGAGCAGGGCAGCCAGGACCTGGAGCAGGACCGCTCCCCTCGCCAGGCGTTCCTGGGCGGAGTGCAATATGAAGTATGGCACCAGGAAGCAAAAGCCTCCCGGTACGAGGATGGTTGCCATTGTGGCTTTTAGAGTTCGCACCATGTGTTGATCCTTTTCTTTTCCTGTTTCAATTCGAGCCACTTGAAATGGGGATCCTGTCGATGACGCCGGATTCTGCCACATATAGCCATTGACCATCATGGCTGACGACCATACCCCACGGATCTCCGAACACATTGTAAGCCACTTCTTCGCTATTGCCCTCAGGATCGATACGAAATACAGTGTAGGGTCCGTGAGGGATGAAGTAGATGTCCCCGGTCACCGGGGATGCTGCCATGACGACCGGACCGCCTCCACCCAGATCGCGAAGGTTTGCGATCAGATGTCCCTGCCCTTCGTAATCCACAAAGAACAGATTCCGATCCTGTTCGGTGAAGACATAAAAGCCGGAGTCAAGCGCCGGGCTGATATGGGCTTCTCCAACTCCCAACGGTATCCCTTCGATCTCGGAGGCCAGGGTGGAAAAGGTATCCACTGCAGTTATCCTGGCGATGGATTTGGTCTGACCATAATCTCCAACGATGGCGTAAAGTGCACCGTCCACGCCGAACACCATGCGCCGCGTTGTCAGGCTGGCATAGTGTGAATAGCTGCCATCCGCTTCCAGGCGAACGATCTCACCGTTTGGCAGACCGACATGAACGACCCCATCCGGTCCCAGTGCGATCGCGCTGCGACCGTCAAACCCAAGATCGAGCAGAACATCCATTTCTCCATCCGGCTTGAAGCGCAAGATTTGCATGCCATTCATATCGGTTGCATAGAGATTGCCTTCCTTGTCCATATCCAGATCGCACACTTCCAGACCGGGGGAAATGGTCTGCAAGGTAAATTCCGGGTCTGCTTCGCCGGGTGTCAGCGGGACCAATCTCTTCAGCCAGGAATTGTAGGAAGCGATCCACAATCCACCCTCATTATCAAAGGCAATGCCGGCAGCGGTATGCCAGTAATACGGCAACCCCGGATATTCAAAACCGTCCACTACGAACGGCTTTACAACTCCCTGCGGGGTGAACTGGGTCAGGCGATTGATGCCGCGCGCCCAGATATCTCCTTCGGGATCGATCGCCAGGAAGCACGGATCATTGCCGCAGACATCCTCCTGGAAGATGGTAACCTCGCCGGTCTCGACGTTGACCTTTAATATCTGTGGTTGTGCCATCTGGGTCAGATACAGACTTCCATCCAGGCCAAAAACCATGTTCTCTGCAAAGGGCAGGTCAGCCACGATGGTTTCAGATCGTCCGGAAGGATCCCATTTGCGCAGGGCACCCCCCTGCTGGGCGCGGTCGCTATAATATAATTCATCGGCCGGGCTGATGGTCAGACTTCCGATCGGGCTGCCCTGGATCCCCTGCAATTCGGTGACATTGCCACTGCTGTCCAACCGGAAAATACTCCCGTGATTGTTGGTAAATAGATTTCCTTGTGAATCAAAAGCCACACTACGCGGACCATCGTATTGCAGAGGCATCGTCGTTTTCCAGAAGGGCAGATCGTCCATGCTTCCATCCTTTGCTACGCGGACAATGTGACGGCCAGCCCAATCAGCGATGTAGAGATAGCCATCCGGACCCCATGTCATCCCGACCGGGATCTGCAGGAACGAACGGACGACATATCCCGCCAGCGCGTTTGCTCCGGGTACCCAGACAACCCCCAGCCGTTCTGTAAGTGCTTCCGGGGTTGTGGTGGGCGATCGTGGAACCTGGATGGTAGGTTTTTCGGTGGGAGTGAATGGGGATGTTGCCGGGAGGGTTGATGTGGGAGCAGGTGTTCTCGCTCCGCAGGCTGAGCTCAGCAAAGTGAACAGGAGGATCGAACCAATGAGGATGTTTGATCTTTTCATCTATTCTCCTTTCTATTGAAACTACCGTACCTTCCCAGCAAATTGGGTAAGGGGAAATTTGGCTGGCTACGCCTGCTCAACGTGCCCTGCAATCTGTCTCATTACATGCATTCCCAGTCAGCGATCGTAGTATGGCATCAAATTGGTGATCAGGAAATTATTCAGAGATCCAGATCTTGCGATGCTCATCCTTTCTTTTAAGGTGTCAACCTCCATATCCGGCAATATTGCCATCGCCATCCATCACGATCACCACTTTTGCGCGGGCGTGTCCGCTACCGAGGTAACGCATGGCTTCGGGAGCCTGGCTGAACGGGTAGCGCCTGTCGATAACAGCTGTGATCTTGCCAGTTTCGAGCAGCCCGGCCAGCGTAAAGAGGTCCTTCTGGCTGGCTCTGGCTGAAATGCTGCCGATCCACTGACCTGTGCCCCTGGACTTGCCTGACCCCTGCAACATGCCCTGGAAGATCTGGGTGGTCGAACCGCCTGCCATGACATACCTGCCCTGCGGTTTGAGGGCGCGCTTGTAAGCCGAAAGCGGATGATAGCCATTGACCGCAAAGACCAGGTCGTACTGCTGACCGTTCCGGGTGAAATCTTCCTTGGTGTAATCGATGACATGGACAGCTCCCAGGCTGCGGGTCTGCTCCAGGTTCCGGGTGCTGCACACGGCGGTCACATCCGCACCGAGGTGGCGGGCAATCTGGACCGCAAAGGTACCCACCCCGCCAGCCGCCCCCTGGATGAGCACCTGCTGCCCGGGCTGGACCTGTCCCACGTCGCGCAGACCCTGCAAGGCGGTGATGCCCGCAACCGGCACGGCTGCAGCCTCCTCAAAGGAGATATTGGCTGGCTTGTGTGCAAACGCTTTTGAAGGAACACAGACATACTCGGCAAAACCGCCCCCGTCCCACGGGTTGACATCCCCGAAAACAGCCTCGCCCGCTTTGAATTGGGTCACGTTCCTGCCAACTGCTTCCACCTGCCCGCAAATGTCAGCGCCGAGGCGCGGGTTCTTTGGCTTGAGCAACCCGCCACCCATCAGGCGCATCAGGAAAATATCGGCGGTCAGCATGTGCCAGTCCAGGGCATTGACAGAAGCAGCCTGAACCTTGACCAGGACTTCATTTTCCCTGGGCACGGGCTTTTCAAATTCCTCCAGTTTTAGGACATCGGGTTTGCCGTACTTTTTGAAAACATAAGCTTTCATCAGGACTCCTGTTGGCTAGTTTTGCGATAGATCGGTCATCATCTTTCTTAATGCGTCCCGCAGGATGGTTGCAAGATCAAGCCTGAGCCAGGAAGACCTGCGGGGTGATGTAAATACGAATTGATCTGGATATTTAAGGTACGTTCGAAAATACGACCGATACGGTTGTGATCCCGCCGATCCAAACCAATTGGAACCCGTCTTAGGGGTCTGCCAGGCAGGAACAGGCTCCAGCCGGACAGACAGTTTTTTATTATCCCAAAACCCATCCGGAAATTCGGGAGGTCGTGGGGGGGTGGGCTTTGCCCAACAAACGCCCCCAACCCAGCCTCAGCGATGATCCCTGGATGGATACTTAATCATACATCAGATGCAAGGATAGGGCATAGCCATTTCCATCAAAAACAGGGTATTAACATTTTCGGAACCCATCATTGTGATGGTGGATAGCGACTGAACCAAAATCAATAATGATAGGGGAGATCAACACAAGCCGGTGAAAAGATCCGGCTTACGCAATGACAAATTGATTCCAATATTCTGCTTTAAAAATACCCTGATTTCCACCTGCTATCATTGTATCCAGTTTCGGAGGGAGGTATATAATTAACGGGAACCAGGAGCAGATAACCATGACCCATGATGTCTTTATCTCTTACTCGCATACAGATAAGCTTGTTGCTGACGGAATTTGTGGAAATCTGGAGGCGGAGGGGATACGCTGCTGGATCGCACCGCGCGATATTCAGCCTGGAGAAGATTGGCCCAAAGCGATCGCCGGCGCCATCTCACAATGCTGTGTGATGGTGCTGGTCTTTTCAGCCAGCTCAAACTCCTCCGAAGAGGTCAGCCGCGAATTGATCCTGGCTGCTGACAGTAAACTGATCATCATCCCGTTCAAGATCGAGAACATCGAACCGGAGCCTGGCAAGAAGTATTACCTGGCGCGTACTCACTGGCTGGATGCCATCAATCCTCCCACCCAGTCGCAGATCAACTCCCTGGTCGGTTGTGTCCGGGCGCTTCTCCCGGTCAAGGGTGTTGCTCCTTCGCCCACTCCGCCAAAGGTGCAGCCTGTGGTGGACCCGAAGAACTCCACACCACCGTTTCCAGAGCCTGCCCCCCGCAAAAAGAGCCTGTGGAGGCGCGCCTTATGGTTGCTCATCCCGCTTGTTGTGCTGGCATTGGCTGGATGCCTGGTCGTCCTGGCATTGGTGACACATACCATTCCTATGCCATTTCTATTTGATCCAACCGGGACCCCAACCGCCACTGGAAGCCCGCCACCCGTCTGGGATGTAAACCTCTCGGATGATTTCACATCGAACATCCACCGCTGGTCCACCTATGAGAATGTGGATGATGGTTGCAGCATTAACAGCCTGAATGTGCAGGATGGAATCCTGCTGTGGTCTCTGCAAGCCTTCCCGGAAAATATTTGCGGGTATATTCAAAATCCTGACATGCAGGCAGTGACAGACTTTGAGGTTTCCCTGGATGTACAACGCATTTCCGGGTCGGGTGAAGCTGCTTTTGGAATTGGATTCAGGATCCTTGATGAAAACAACTTCTATTCTTTTGTGATCAGCGATACGGCACAAAGGTTTGAGATCCGGCGCTTGTTGAACAACTCCTGGAAGACCCTGGAGGATTGGAAAACAGACCCGGTGATCCAACCCACAGGGAGCAATCACCTGGCGATCTCTGCCAGCGACAATGTGTTCTATTTTTATATCAATGACAGGTTGGTGGACACGATCGAAGACGCAGGGATCAGCTCCGGTTATATTGGAGTAGTCTCAGAAGTGTTCGACGAAAAGAATATATCGATCTCATACGATAATTTCGTGGTGAATGGCAGGCGCTAGTTCATATTAAAAGAACGCCCCGAAGCAAGCAGATTGGGTAGAGGGCGGTCCCTCCAAACCCCCCTTGCAAACAAACCTCCAATCTGAAACCCAACATACCCGAAACCCAACAATGGTCATGCGTTGTTGGGTTTCGCTGTGATGCCCTGGTGTATTTACTTGGCAGATCCGCTCCACCCAACCTGCAAAAGGGACAGCCTCTTCGCTGAGGTTCGGTAGCTTGAGCCAAATGAGCTATTCTGGTTATTTCTAAATTATTTCTTCTTGCATTCTCCCGGACCACCGGTTGGAGGGGTGTACCAGTAGCAGGCTGAGTTGGCCTCACATGAGCGGGCATCAAGATAAGAGGAACAATCCACCTCGGTCGGCTGGGGCTGGGTGGGCACCAGGGTGAATGTCTTTGTTGGCAGCAGCTTGGAGGGCACCAGTGTGGGGGTGTTGGTGAGCGTCAGGGTCGGAGTCAGCGTGTTCGCCGGGGTGGGAGTCCATGTTTTCGTAAATGTGGTGGCAGTCGGGGTGCTGGCAGTCAGGGTCGGGTAGATCGGCAATGGTTGAACAACCACCGCATTGGCTGTCTGACCCTGCCAGGTGATCGATTCGATCTTGACACAGGAATATGCCACGGAAGGGGGACCAAAATCTGAATGAGGATAACCATTCGGGTTCCCGCCCGTTTTGAAATTGCGGACCAGGACCAGGAAGATGTATTTTCCGGAAGCAGCCGGGTTCCAGGTGATCCCGTATTTAGGAGCGTTGGCAGGGATCAGGTCATAGGGATAGGATATCAGGGAAGTAAGGTTTTCGGTACTGATCGGGGTTACATAAATACCGATCTTCACCATTTTGATATTAGGGTCTGCAGGGGGGAGTGTGAATTCGATCTTGACCGGTCCAAAAGGCAATACGCTGGCAGTCAGGGGCGTTGTTATCCCGACCTCACCCGGTGTTTTCAGGTAGGGTTGCGTTGTGAGCATGTAATCCGGTATGATGAAGGTAACCTTGTCGATGAAGGCCGCCGCGGTCGCATCACAGGTGGCCATGTCTTCATCCGAGAGGTATTTCCCATTAAGATTTTGGGGGGCACATCCTGCCAGCATGGCGATCGCGAACAGACCAAGAATAATTATGACCAGCTTTTTGCTATTCGTACCTTTTCTTCCAGACATAATTCACTCTCCTTTAAAACACCCTTACCGTTATAGAGGAACTGAAAAATGCACTGACTGTAAAATTGTATGGTTGATACCCCCAGTTGGTTCCCCGCCATGACCTATTATAGTCCGAATGTGATGAAGAATACAAGCAGTAACTTTTTGTCCTGGCAGTCTGGAGCTAGAGATCTGACTTCGAACCAACCTGGCAGGTCCAATTGAGGAAAAGATTGATCCACAGCTCCGGGAGGGACTTACCTGAACTGGCAATTCACAAGGAATCATGCGGGGCAGGTAACCCCCGCGGGGACCTGCGGAGATCCCACCCATTAGGTGGTGTCTTGACCACATCAGGGTGGGCGTTTGGGACTTTCCTGATCTGTCTATTAATTCTTCAGGGGACCCTGAAGGGTCTCCATGATCCGTGGATCTGGTGGGGAACCAGGGATCCACCCGCCAGGAAGGCGATCAGCACCACCCCGATCTGGTGGCAGGCAAGATCCTGGAAGGTTGTGTGTTTATGGAATTTCCTTTTTTCCGGATAAAAGGAGTGTTACGACAAATGCTAACGGTTCAGAGCTGGATCAGGACTGCGCATAAAGAGGTGTTTTAACAACAATACACCTCCAGCAGCCATGCTGATCAAGCCCAGGCAGTAGACTGCCAGTGAGATCAGTACAAGAACGAACCAGGTGCCAGCCGGTTCAATTTCGCCCGATGCCAGTCCCGACAGCATTGCCACGGCCTGTCCGAGCACCAGCGAGGTGATGGCAACTCCAAACCCCCAGCCGATCGATCGCTGGTGAGCAACTGCACGCCGGGCAGCCCAGATCAGCAGGAGCCCCCCCAGCAATCCAGCTGGGAACAGTTCGGCTGGCATGAGGTAGTCAAATCGCAAGCGATGGTCTGCTGCATACCTGATGGCGCTAAAAAAAATTGGAACCAGGAGTGGGAACCAGACCAGCAGTGTGCCGAAGATCGCCAGGGTTTTGGTGAGACCGTCCTTCTTTTCCATTTTTCACTCCTTTGAGCTACCCTATTCAGAAGAAAGAAAACCTTTACAGCCAGGGCGGTGCGGTCAGCGCATGCTCTTCATTCCAATTACACTATAATCCAAAGCATCCGGGTTTTCAAGTACGATCAAAAAGGATCACTGTCGATCGCAACATCCCCCATATTTAGGGGATGTTGCGGTTTAAAACACCCATATCTGGCGGGTCCATAAGGCTGGTCCATATTGCTGGAATAAAAAGCTTGTAATTATAGAAATTATGTTCTAATATAACACCGGCAAGAGTCGCCCCGCAATGCAACTCTTGCCGGTTCCATTAAAGTGGGTGACTCTTGCCAGGGCAGCGCCAGGGATGACCATCACTGGTGCTTGCCGAGGCGGTTTCAAACCGCAAGACCTGTCCCGGACTGCGATGAAAGGGACTGGCGTTACCCAATGGATCTATTTTGAATGCGAGGAGATGCCCGATGACCGAAACGAACCTGACCGACCTGGCAGCCCTGAAAGAAAAGGTGGCCAACCTGGAAGCGGATGTGAACACCAACACACACGAGATCCGAAATCTGATCGAACTGGCGGCTCAGATCCGCCTGCTGATGTCCCTTTCCATCGGTGGGGGCGCCCTGTCTCTGCTCAACCTGGCGCTGTTCTTTATTAAGATCTTTTCATAAGGAGGGTCTCCATGCCTACACTTATTGATCGTCTCAAAGCTTTCTCAAATCCTAAACCAGCCTCTATGACCATCGTTGAAACAGACAACACTTTTTATGCCGGCGCTGCAACTGCCGCCGACCTCTTTCGTGACCGGTTGGACTATGACAGATTTACGATCTTAGCCGAAGCCCTGCGCGCCTGGCGCACCAATCCCATCGCTCGATGGCTGGTACAGCTCACCAATGTTTTCGTGCTCGGTACGGGGGTCGAATGGGAGTGCAAAGACAAGAGGGCGGATGCCTTCCTCAAAGAGTTCTGGAACCACAGACTCAACCAACTGCAAGATCATCTCCCTGCCTGGCTGGACGAACAGACCCGCACAGGTGACTTGTTTCTCTTGTTCAGCGTGGACCCTGCCGGCATGTCCTACGTGCGCGCTGTCCCTTCCGATATGATCAAGGAGATCCAGCACAAGGAGAATGACTACCAGCAGGAAACTTATTTTATTCAGGGCGACTTGAACCAGACGCCATGGCAAGCATACGACCCAGAGAGTTCTGATCAGAATTCTTTCATGCTCCATTTCCCCATCAACCAGCCCGTTGGCTGCCAGTTTGGCGAAAGTGACCTTTCGCCCTTGCTGCCCTGGATCGGCAGACTTTCCACCCTGGTCAGTGATCGGGTTATCCTTCACCACGTCCGCTCGCAAATTTCTTTCGTGCTGCAAGGCAAATTTAACGACTCCGCTGCCAAGGTAAAAAGGCAGCGCGAGATCGAGCTCCACCCGCCCAAACAGGGGACTGTCCTGGTCACGGACGAGAGCGAGATCTGGTCTGTGTTGGAGAGCAAGCTGGGCAGCGAGGACGCTGCCAATGACATCCTTGCTGTAAAAAAGCTGATCGCTTCCGGCGTGGGGGTGCCCCTGCACTACCTCGCCGAACCCGAGTCCTCCACCCGCACCACCGCCGAAGCAGCCGGCACACCCACTTTCAAACGCTTTGACGATCGCCAGCGTCAATTCAAGCGCATGATCAGCCAGGTGTTGCAGGTCGCCCTTGCCGTGAAAAGACGCACGGACAAGACTCTCCCCGCAACACCGGAGATCATCGTTAATGCCGGCGATATTACTGAGCGCGATAACAGCTTGCTCGCGCTCGCTGCCGCTCGCACTGAGCCAGCTTTGGCTGACCTGTTCGACCGTGACCTGATCGCTGAACCCGAATACTTGCGCCTCTTCTATCGCATGATGGGCGAGATTTTGGACGAGACCAAGATCCCCGCCAAAGGCAAAAAGAAAGACCTCAACAAACAACCAGACCGCCAGCAAGGCAACAGGCAGCGCGGTACTACTCCATCCGAACCCACCGAAGAAGATCCAGTTCAGGAGGAATAAAGTCATGAAAATTTGGATTATTAACACCTGGCTGAATTTAGCAGCCACCTATCATACCTTCTCATACAAGCTCACGGAAAGACCTACCTTGCATGGAAAAGTTTATTTATTCCTGCTGGGAATTGTGCTCGATATCTTCTCACTGTTCTGGAAAATAACGGAGAAATAACATGACAAAACAATTTAATTCCAACCCCTTGCTTTTCTCGTTCCGAGAAAATCACAACAAGCAGGAAATGCTTTCCAAAATAGAAAGCGGTGAGATTGATCATCTCGACTTTGAAGCGGTTGTCTTTAGGGGTGGTAAGAACAGAAACTTCTACCGCCTGGTCGCAGACGAGATGCCTGCCTTCGCCCCATCCTTTGAAGGCAGACCGTTCTTACGCAACCATGACGAACGGAACATTGAGAGCAGGGACGGAACGATCGTTCGTTCCTACGAACAAAGCGGAGAGATCATCCAGCAAGTCCGTCTCACCACCCGCAAAGGTATGCTCGCCCTGGTAGAAGGTCAGATTGACCGCTTCTCGATCGGCTGGTTCTACGAAAAGCTGACCTGCTCCATTTGCAATCAAGACTTTCGTACCTGCTCTCACTACCCTGGTCGCATTTATCCAATACCAGACTCAGGTGGTCGATCCACTGAATGTGAAGTTATTTTCTCAGGTCTCACCGGCAAGGAAACATCCGCCGTGAACGTGCCGGCAGTTGAAGGCACATCAATTCTCGCCAATTTGAAAGCAGGGGCGGATGGCGTCCGCCTCCCAACCACTGTAGGGGCGGATCGCATCCGCCCAATAAAGGAGTCACAAACAATGCCCGAACCAATCCTTACCCAAGCAAAAGAACATCCGGATGAATTACCCGGGGAGAACGAACAATCGCTTGCTTTGCTTCGCCAGCAATGCGAGTTCGTTCTTGTCTCTGCACTGGCAAATTCTAACCTGCCAGTGCTCACCATGGACCGCCTTCACCGGCAATTCGCTGGACAAATCTTCCAGCTTGCCACCCTGAATGCTGAGATCGAAGCTGCACGCAAGGAGATCGCCAGCCTGACGGCTGCCGAGACCGTTAAAGGTCCCGCTCGCATTTCCGGCGTGGCTTCCAGCGCTGACCAGGTTGCCGCCGCCGTGGATGATCTGTTCGATGCTCCCCGCTCCGCAGGGAGTGAAAGCTTGAAGGCAGCTCGCTTGTCCGGCATCCGTGAGCTTTACATGCTCGCCACAGGAGATTATGACCTGCACGGCGGTTTCTACCCAGACCGCGCCCAGCTCTCCACTACCGCCGACTTTACAGGGCTGGTAAAGAACGCCCTGAATAAAGTCGTCGCGCGCCAGTGGGAACAGATGGGGCGCGCCGGCTATGACTGGTGGAAGGAGATCGTCAAGGTGGAGCACTTTGAATCTCTCAACACCATCACAGGTATTCTCACCGGCACAGTGGGTGCTCTTTCCACCGTTGCCGAACAGGGCGAATACACTGAGCTGCAGATCGGTGACAGCCCAGAAACAGCCGACTTTGTTAAGTACGGAAACTACATCCCGCTTACCCTGGAACTGATCGACAGGGACGAGACCCGCCGGCTGAAACAATATCCCATTGAGCTGGCGAATGCTGCCATCCGCAATATCTCCAAACTGATCGCTGCCATCTTTACCAGTAATTCCGCAGTTGGACCTGCCATGGCAGACGGTGGCGCATTGTTCAACGCCACCGCTGTTACAGACGCAGGCGGCGCAGGTCATGCCAACCTGCTCACCACCGCGCTCAGTGCCGCCGAATGGGACGTGGTTGCCAAAGCCATGTACAACCAGCCGATGCTGATCAAGAACGCCACCGGTCTCTACGGCACAGGCAGCAAGATGGCAATCGAACCCCGCTATTGCCTTGTGCCCCGCGCGCTCCGCAAGACTGCCTTTGACGCCTTCCTGAACGCCTGGGATGTGACCGATAACAAGCACGCCGAGAACCTGTTGAAGGGAACGGTTGTTCCTCTGGTTGTCCCCGAATGGACAGATGCCAATGATTGGGCTGCTGTCATTGACCCTGCTCTTGTGCCTGGCATTATCGTTGGTGAACGTTTCGGGCTCATGCCCGAGATCTTCATTGCCAACCAGGAAACCAGCCCCGCCGTCTTCATGAATGACGAACACCGCCTCAAGGTTCGCCACTTCCTGGCTGTTCTTGTTCAAGATTTCCGACCGCTCCACAAGAGCAATGTCTAAAACTCTTGAAAGAGCAAACTCTTGAAAGGACATGGGGGGGGAGTGTGTGTGCTAAAGCTACACACACACCCCCCACAAAGCAAACCATTGGCTAACCATCGGACTGTTCGCTCCAGCTTCGCTCAAGCAGCTCGTTACCTCGCAGCCTTTCGCTCGCTTCCGCTCGCAGACCGTAGCCATCAACTCTCAAACTCTTGAACGTGCAAGTACATTCCTGCTTCCGCAGGAAACCAAACATCGTAGGGGCGGGATGCTCCCGCCCAAAGGAAAAACAAAATGATCCACAATACCCATGTAAGCCAGTTCATTCCTCCAACCCTGTTTCATTGTGTCACCGGCACATGGACAGAAGTCGCAGGTCAGGTAACAGACACGATCTGTAAGCATGTCGCTGCCACAGACGAGACCGCCACCGTCAATATCCCTGTAACCATTCCTTCCAATTCCATCGGATTGCAGGGAGCAAAGCTTGCCAGTGTTGAAATCGACTATGAAATCCTGGTCGCTGCCTGCGATGCTGTTACCGCAGTATTCAACCTGGTTACTCGTGGTGCTGATGGCGCAGTTGCAACAGTCGCCGCGCAAACCTTCTCTTATGATACTGGTCACGACACAGCCGCAGAACGCTATGACGTAGACCAGCACCGCATGACATTGACTCTTACCACTCCAATTTGGATTGATAACGATCAATATGTCCTGATTGAGCTGACCTTTGACAAGGCAGCCACCACCACAGTGGACGTGATCGCTGCGGTCGCAAACTACACCCTTCGGATGTAAGCGGGACGATCACCCGCTTAATCATTGGCGGGGGCGCACTACGCCCCCGCCTTATTATCAACAGGAGAACCAAAATGAAGAACAGAGCACGAATGATCATTGCCTTAATTGCAGGGATCGTCTTTATCCTGCTCCAAGCCATCTTTCCTCAGCTCCCCTTCACAGAAAACCAGATCATTGTTTTCGCCGGTCTGATCAGCGCTTACATCCTGGGCGAAGGTCTCGAAGGTGGACGCATTGCAGACAACCTGAAAAATGCCCTAAAATCGCACAAATTTCAAGCTCTGGTGAGCGGATTGATCATTATAGGTATTAAATCATTCCTACCCAACTTTCCGCTTACCGAACAGCAACTCACCGAGATCATTGCTATCATCAGCGCACTGATCATCGGCGCAGGCGTGGAAGGTGTCGTCCAGAATGTATCCCCAAAAGGTTGAGCACCAGGAGGCAAGCGTCTCCTGTAAGTCAGTTATAACAAACGCACCCTTCAGAACAGTGGAAGGCATTCCCTACGGGAAGAAGAAGATCAACTTCAACCAACCTCTCCCATACCTTGCCACTGACGTGGCAAGGTTTTTTGGCGGTAATTTATATGGCTATGAATTTGACGAACAAGAAAATTCGCTCCTGGTCATTCTGACGAATGCCAGGAGAATTAAGATCCAATTCAAGGAGCAAAGACATGACGAACAACAGCAAGCCCAACAGCAAGAACAAGAACATTTCCAACGCGGAGCGCAAAGCAGCCGGCTTGCCGGCTGTGAAGAAGCTGACGCCCCTGCCTTCGACAGTGGCGAAAGCGGACCGGTCGAACATGCAGGTGATCGCGGATGAGCTGGCTCGCAATTTTCAAGGCGTAGTGCTCAGATATCGGGTAACCGATGACAACATCCTGGTGGTCCTGTTCAAGGACGGTCGCAAGCATTATCTAAAGTTGGAGCAGTAAAATGTCTGCCCTGGCTGCCTACCGCACAGGTATTCGTTCATTGCTCGATGATGCCAGCTCAGATAGATTCACGGATGGTGTCATTGATGAATCATTGGAGCTCGCTTTAGTCCAATATTCCCAACGCAAACCATTGCTCAGAACGTACGTTCTGGACTCCACCAACAGCAAGCGTATCACCCTGCCGGCTGACTTTATTGCAATGTCTATCGTGGACGTGGAATTGGTTTCCAGCCTGGCAGATTTTGATGATCGGATCGCTTTCTATGCTTACAAGCCCGATGAGCAATGGGTGATCGAAACGCCAGGGAATGTTATTCCCCTGGGCGAAACCTTGAATGTTTACTACAACGCTCCCCACACCATTGACGGTTTTGCCAGCGCATCCGGAACTACTGTTCCAGACAGTGACGAAGAGCTTGTAGAGCTGGGCGCTGCCGGCTATGCCTGCATCGCGCGCGCCACCTCAAAGGTCGAAACCAACAACCTGAACCCACAGGAAGCCAAAGACCTGGCTGCCAATGGCAGAGAAAAACTGGATCAGTTTTTCTCTCTCCTCGTAACAGTGGAAATGCCCTTCGTGCATTCCACCTGGCACGATCAAACCATTGACAAGAATTTCTAGCCTGGGTGGCTTCCAGCCCGATCAACCGTAGGGGCGGGATGCTCCCGCCCCCAAACCGTGCCATCTCAAACGTGAGACTAAGCGGATGTCCCTTGTGGGGTGTGATCGGGTGCATATCTCACCCGCCACACCCCACAGCATTTTCCACTCTCCCCTTTCGGGTTCGTCCGCTTCGCTCCTAACACCCACCCGCGCAGATAGCTGACCCTGAGCTTTTTCTCGTATATGGAGTTTCCCCATGCAAACCCTGAACGCTACTTTTCTCGATGCACTTGAACACGGCAAAGGTGCCCCTTACATGACCTGTGCCCTGCTTTACCATGTTGTAGACGGCTGGAATGTCCAGGCTGAATATACTGTCCTCGAAGCTGTGCTCACCAGAGAACGCCAGGAATTGTATGTTGCCGAAAACCTGCTTGCTGATGGACTGGTTGATTCTGTGGTTGATTCTGGTTGGGCGGTCCAGGTCACGCGCGGCGTGACCGTGGAAGGGCACACCTATGGGGTGGTTTGCAATCTCTATTACATTTCCTACATCTCCTACGATCAACACGAAGGCAGAACACACATAATCGCAGATCTATTGCCAACCACTTCGCTGGTTGGCATTGATGGCACAATGACCGCACGTCAGGTCATTGATGCCGCCATTGCTCAATTCAACAACCTGATCTATATCGTCTACGATGTAAATCGGGATATCTGGTATGACTGGCAATTCTACGACACAGACAAACAATTGAACCTGGTCGATGGTCGCTCTCTTGCCACTGTGTTGCAACAGAAATACTTTGCCTATTTCTTTCCACGAGATTTCATGAATGTTTATATCTATGGTGTCGCTTCCAACGAAGGCAACAACGTGGACGGTACGTACACACCCTTTTCCCACGCGCGCACAATGACATACCTCACCACGGACAAACCCGTTAATCTCACCTGGAACAGTGAGACCGGCTATCAAGAATACATTGATGCCGTCACCAATCAACCTGTCACAATTGGCTTTATCTCAGACACAGATGACCCGCGCGCGCTATCAACCTTCCAAAAGTGGACTCGCATCTTCTCCGGCTATCTTGTGCAATACATTCAAAGACCAGACTTGCGCCTTGCCCAGGGTGATCTTGTCACGGTCTCAACCGATGGTTTCACCGCAACAAGATGCCTTGAACAGATTGAAGTTTACAAATCAAGAAAAAGCCAGGCAAAGAAAGAGAGCCCTGCATCCTGGTATCAGATCGTTCGCCAGCTTCCCTACCATCCCCAATACTTGGTCACAGAAATACCCATTGACTGGTGGATCCCGCCCTTCGGAAGTGGCAGCCTGGGCGGAGCACAGACTGACCCTACCCAACAAAAGGTCATGTCCGCTTCTTTCACTGGCTTGCTGAACGTGGATGCTTCCAGCATCCAGCAAGCCTTTGAGCTGCTCGACAAGCACAATCATGACGCAGACTATGCCCCCATCGCCAATGGTGTCACCAATGGCAATAGCCATGATCATGCCGGCGGAGATGGCGCGCAGATCGCCTATTCCGGATTATCCGGATTGCCTACTCTTGGTTCGATTGCTGACAATGCCGAAGCTGATTTCGCCGTAGCTGCCAAAGGTGTCACCAATGGAGACAGTCACGATCATGCCGGCGGAGATGGCGCCCAGGTGGACCATGGCGGACTGGCTGGTCTGTCGGATGATGACCATACCCAGTACATCAAGCACAGCCTTGCCACTGCCACCAGTGACTTTCTGGCAGCTTCAGGGAGCGGAACTTTCGTAAAAAAGACTCTTGCCGAGACCAGAACCCTTCTCAATGTCGATAAGAATGTCATTCAGATCCTTTTGAACACCACCACCGCGCTCACTTCCGGCAACGATGCCGCCCGCTTTCGCGTGCCGGCTAAGCTCAACGGATTGAACTTGACTGCGGTTGCAGCTTCTCGCAAGAGCGGAACGGGTGAGCTCAACATTATGATCAGAAATGTGACCGATGCAGTCGATATGCTTTCTACTGCATTGACCGTTGACACCGCCGAAACAGACAGCCTGACGGCTGCCACTGCCGCAGTGATCAATGGATCTTATGATGATGTTGCCACCGGAGATCAGATCGCAATTGATGTTGATGGTGCCGGCACAGATACTTTGTTTGCCATTGTAGAACTTTCGTTTGGTTAATCTTGTTCTAATAATCATGCACACACACACACATACATACTTTCAATAGGAAGGATCAGAATTTACTTTCAAATTGATTAATTAATCTATTAATTTAATTAATTAAGTTATTAGAACAAAGGCAGTGATCAATGAGCATTTCTCTCTTAAACACATCTTACGGAACAGGCAGCGGAACGTCTTTCTCCTTCAGCCACAACGCCCCCTCAGGCACAAACCTGATCGTTGCCTTCCTTTGCACGCGTGGATCGGGTGCATATATCACCAGCCAAACATGCAAGTGGATGGACTCACCAGGGGGGTCTTCGTTCACCTTCCTGTCCTACAAAGACCACTCCACCACCTTTTACCTGACCGTTTCCCTTTTCTACATCTTCCCCGTAAACACAGGCACAAATAATATTACCTTGTCCTGGTCAACCACTGCCAATGCAATCGCTGGAGCTTTCTCCATGTCCGGCGCTGATACGCCGGATGTAACCAGCATCCAATCCACAGGCGGGACGGGTACCCCCATGCAGCGCGATATCTCCAGCGCAGCCGGTGACCTGGTCCTAGCCGGCATCAGCATGGAAGGCAACACAGACGACACGCTTACACCTGTTTCCGGTGTGACTGAATCTTGGAACCAAAAGAGTACCAATGTTTTCGGCGCAGGTGGATATATCGCCGGAGCTTCCCCCACAGCCACCATTGGCTGGAACATTGGCAATCGAGCTTGCTTCCTCGCCGTGAACGTCCCCGCCACGCCCCCACCGGACTCACCCTTCCTGCCTCGCATCAATTTTATGTAGAGGCGAGCATCTTTCATCCCCTGCACGCGGTCTCATTCCCTGGCAAGCTGGATGTAAAGGCGTTTGTTGTTGCGCCCCTTGTTGTCGGTGCGCATGATCGAAAATACTCCCAGTTCTGCGGTGTTATGGACATGTGTTCCGCCGCAAGCCTGGGCATCAAAGCCTGTTATCTCCACGACCCGCACCCGCCCATTATGAACGGGAGGTTTTACGTCCAGGGTACGCAGCAGATCGGGTCGCTGCCTGAACTGCTCTTCGCCTAAGGAATAGGTCTTCAGGGCATGCCCGTCCGTGATGACCCGGTTCACTTTCTGCTCCAGGTCACGGCACACCTCGGAAGTGAGCTGCTCAAAATTGAAGTCGATGCGAGCCTGGTCTGTGCCGATCTGCACGCCTGTGATCCAGGCATGGTGGTCCTGCATGGCGATGGTGTTGAGAATGTGCAGGACGGTATGGGTGCGCATCAGGGCAAGGCGGCGGGGGGCATCCAGCTTCAGGCGGGCGACCTGTCCAGGCTGAAGATCGGGCAGGGCTTGCGGGCTGGAGTGCCAGATGACACCCTGCTCATCCTGGCGCACTGCGGAGATGGGGAAGGCGGTCGGACCCGTGGCGAAGTAGATCTCCCCGGCATCCGCAGGCTGACCTCCCCCGCCGGGGTAAAAACAGGTCTGGTCAAAAGCCAGCTCAGCCTCGCATGTCGCCAGCAGGCGGGCTTCGCTTTCAAAACAATGATCGTCCTGCAGGTAGATCGGGATGGTGGCGGGCAGCGGGGTGGCAAACATGGTAGTGATCCGGGGTTTGAAAAAAATCTGGTTCAGTGGGACTTTCTGGTTATTATAGCCGCATCCCTGGATAAAATGGACGCGATGCGAATATCTTATAAGCTTTCATCCCGAACGATATGACACCTGCCCTGAATCCCGTGTGCCATAAAGGGGATAAAACCCAGGGTGATGACCGCATTGGAAAGTGTGGGACCCTTCCTTGCGTTCAGGGTGACAATTTATGAATTGGCATCAGGATATGACGAATGTTTTTATATTGTAGGAGCCCGAAGACCGACATCTGCATCAAGGATAAAAGTATCCTCGCAGATCGGCGGTGTCCTTCGGAAAATGACAATGATCCCTGGTTCTTAATACTCCCGGAATCCTGGGATCGTGCGGAAAAGATCAGAATTTCAAGAATTGTCGGAGAAAATTGCCCAAATTGGATGGTTTCATGCTATTATTTAGGTGGAATGCCCTGATGTGCATCGGGGGGGGGAAATGAACTCTCCTCCAACTGAAATTCCACCGCACTCAACCGGCAGGAGTTCTTTATGAATCCAACCATAACCCGCATCCTCTACCTTGATCGAGATGAGCAATACCGGACCCAGGTAAGGGATATTTTACTGCGGGACCCCACAACTTTCACCTTGACCGAGGCTGACTCAACCGATGAATTTGAAGCGCTCCTGCATGCCAACAAATTCGATCTGATCCTTTGCGATGTCAACGTACCGGGTTTGCCCGACCTGGAAGCGCTGAAAAAGGTGAAAGACTTTGATCCCCGGGTGACGGTCATCATCTTGACGGGCAGTCAAAACTGGAGGTTGGGAATTGAATCCATCCAGCTGGGTGCGGCGGACCTCATCATCAAGTCACCTGCCTCCCTGAACATCCTGCCCCACAAGATCAATATCGTGATGGATGGGATCCGGGCGAAAGAGAAGCATCATGAAATCGAGATGCGTTACAACGACATGATCCGGCGCTCGCCGATGGGGGTTTATATCATTCGCTCCAAACCCGGTCTTCCGGGAAGAATTGAATATATCAGCTCGCGCTGCTGCGAGATCCTGGGTATCAAAGCGGATGAAGCCCTCGCCAATGCGGATGTAATGGATCGGTGTACCCATCCCGAGGAGAGGCAGGAATTCAACCGGTCCAGAAAAAATGCCGCCATGAATAGCCAGACATTCATCTGGGAGGGACGTTTTATTGTGGCAGGGGACCTGCGCTGGGTGCGGATCGAATCCGAGCCAATGTTCCTTCCGGATGGAGACACCCTGTGGAATGGCGTGGTGGTGGACATCACCTGGCGAAAGCGCATGGAAGCCCAGATCCTCCAGGATGAAACCATCTTTACATCCTTCCTGGAGAACAGCCCGGTCTATGTCTTCTTCAAAGACAGGGACATTCGGGCGCTGCGCCTGAGCAGTAATTTTGAGCAAATGCTGGGAATGCCGGTCACCCAGGCGTTAGGCAAAACAATGGATGAGCTTTTTCCATCCGACCTGTCCAAAAGCATGGTGGCGGATGACCTGCGTGTTCTGAATGAAGGCAAGCGTGTGACCGTGGTGGAGGAATTGAACGGGCACACCTATGAAACCACCAAATTCCCGATCTTTCGGGATGGCAAGGCGGAAATGCTGGCTGGTTTTACGCTGGACATCACCGAACGCGTCCAAACTGAGCGGACCCTTCGCAATATCGAAGCCTTCAACCAGGCGATCATCTCCCAATCTCCCATTGGCATTGCAGCTTTCCACCCTACGGGGCAGCTGCTTTTCGCCAACTCTGTCTGGAAGAAGATCTGGGGTTATTCAGAACAAGAATACCAGCGATCCAGGGATAGAAAGATCTCTGAATTGACCTTTGATGAAATGGATCGCTACCTGGGCGACAACCAGGACAAGGTCCGGCAGGTTTATGAAAGAGGTGGCACGCTTTACCTTCCTGATCTCAAGATCCCGGATCCACTCCCGGGGGATGCTGAATGGGTCTCCCAGTATTACTATGCCATCATGGATGAGCAGGGTCAGGTCGAACGGGTGGTCACGCTGACGGAAGATATCAGCGCCCGCAAGAAAGCCGAGAGTGAACTTCACGATTCTGAAGCCCTTAACCAGGCTATCATCGGACAATCCCCGCTCGGGCTTGCCGTGTTCACCAACAAGGGAAAACCGTTATCCGGCAACCAGGCCTGGAGAAAGATCTGGGGTTTTTCAGAAGAAGAATACCGCCAGAACCTGCAACGCGAGTTCAAGGAACTGGGATTTGACGAATGGGATGAGTACCTGAAAGATCACATTGATCAGGTTCGGAAAATATATGCAAAGGGGGGCAGCCTGTACCTGACAGATCTGAAGATCCCGAACCCCCGATCCGGGGCTGCCGAATGGGTCTCTCAATATTATTATGCCATTTTGGATGAGAAGGGTCAGGTTGAGCGCGTGGTCACACTGACGGAAGATATCAGCGCCCGCAAGAAAGCCGAGGCAGAGATCATCAGGCACCGGGCGATGCTGGCTCGCGTCCAGGAGGTGGCTCACCTGGGGAGCGTGGAGATCAACCTGACTACCCAGAAAGTCGTTGCAGGCGCAGAGGCACTCAGGATCTATGGTTGGGGCAAGGAAGACCTGGATCTTGCCGATGTCCGGGCTGTTGCCTTGCCGGAATACAGGGCGGAGATCAATAATGCGTTGGAGAAGTTGGTCCACATGGGGCAGAAATTTGACATCCAGTACAAGATCAAACGCAGGTCGGATGGGGTCATCCGGGATATCCACGCCCTGGCAGAATACAACCCGCTGGATAACGTTGTGACCGGTTCCATCCAGGACATTACCGAGCGCAAGCTCATCATGCAGGTGTTGATGGAGAATGAAGAAAAATTTCGCACCCTGTTCGAAAAAGCCAACGACATGATCTTCATTTTTGACGGGAATGACAGAATAATGGACGTCAACAAGCACACATGCGACAAGTTGGGTTACAGCCGGGAAGAATTGCTGAAGTTGACAGTGACCGACCTGCAGGCACCGCAAATACGCGGTGTGGCAGAGAAGACCCTTAAATACGGTTTCCAAAAATATGGCAGTAAAGTCTATGAAAGCTCTGGAATACGCAAGGACGGCACAGTCTTTCCGGTCGAGGTCTCGTTATCGAAGATAACCATTGCCAGTGGCATCCGCTATTTTGCGATCGTACGCGATGTCAGCGAACGCAGGAATAGTGGGTAGAAAAAATTCATGGAAACCCTGAATTTCACAAGCCCTGCCAGGGCAATATTACTTCTTGCTTTAACAGGTTTTGACCCGGGATTGCATGAGAAAAAACATGGAGTAAGATCTGAATAGACAGGGTTGTTCTTGGAGGGTGTTTAGAAAAGGTTAGTTTCAAGACAAAGAACCTGAATTCAAGGTTTGGGTGAAGGAAAATGCTCAGAAATACACCATGAAATTTGAATAAAGGGTAAAAAGGGCATGATTTTGACC
>Ga0172368_10000451_pt1 | contig 58898 bp, 69 predicted proteins | sample Lak11m_FD_114540 | JGI IMG/M metagenome (GOLD analysis project Ga0172368, IMG submission 114540) | Freshwater microbial communities from Kabuno Bay, South-Kivu, Congo - kab_022012_11m | ecosystem: Environmental > Aquatic > Freshwater > Lake | place: Democratic Republic of the Congo: South-Kivu... | reverse complement strand
CGTTATTAATAGTCTTAGTTACCAATCTTAGAAAAAGTGGTTTCGAATGTAGGCGACAATATTAAAAGTGTAAAAAATTAGAGACTGATGGGTTTTAACTTAAGTAATGACTAAGATAGGTTTAAAACTTTGCAGGATAAAATTATGGGATGAAATCTTCTCAAAAATTATGAAGAAATTAAAAAATCGGATAAAGCATATATAGTTAAATAACTATTAAAATGTGAAGCCATTAATTGGAAGGAGGCTTTTTAAAATATGGTTACTGATCTAAAAGAGTTTGCAAAAACAGCGAAACCATCTGTTGCCGTTGTTGGCCTTGGTGGTGCTGGTTGTAATATTACAAAATGGATAGCAGAGAAAGGTATCACAGGTGGCAGGATTATTGCTGCAAATACAGATGTAAATCACCTTTATGTACAAAAAGCAGATAAGGTGATCCTGCTTGGAGAAAAACTGTGCAAGGGGCATGGATGCGGCGGCTACCCTGAAATGGGAGCGCAGGCAACAAAAGAGAATACTGCCGAGTTAAGAGCTGAACTTGAAGGTTCGAATCTTGTTTTCCTGGTTGCAGGATTGGGAGGCGGAACTGGTACAGGCGCGATCCCTGTGGTAGCGGAGATCACACGTTCGCTTAATGCTCTTACCATTGGCTGTGTAACAATCCCATTCACTATCGAAATGTCAAGAAGGGAGAAAGCAAGAGAAGCAATAAAACTGCTTGCAGAATCCTGTGATTCCGTAGTTATCATAGACAACTCAAAATTAAGAGAAGTCGCAGGCAACCTCCCATTAAAAGAAGCGCTCAATGTCGCCAATGCCCTGGTAGGGGCATTTGTGAAGAATCTCACAGATACGATCACACAGCCAAGCCTTGTGAATCTGGACTATGCAGATCTTCGGGCAGTCATGGAACGCGGAGGTATTTCATCTATTGGTATCGGCGAAGGAGATGGCGTTGAGAGGGTCATCAAAGCGGTTTCCCAGGCTATCAGTACGCCACTCCTTGATGTCACCAACTTCTCTGATTGCTATGGAGTTCTTATCCACATCGTAGGAGGAGAAGACCTCACACTCGAAGAAGTAGCGGTCACAGGTGAGTTGATCATGGATAAAGTCCCCAACACCAAGAGGATCATCTGGGGCGCAAAAGTTGACAATAACCTCACTGGCAAAGTCCGTGTGATGGCGGTCATGACAGGTGTTCAAAGTCCATTCATAACCGGCGCTGTTAAGGAAAAGGTCAAAGAAGTTGCACCTGAACCACCCAAACAACCTGAACCCGAACCACCAAAGCCTGAGCCGCCAAAACCGAAGCCAGCTCCAAAGATCGAGGTTCCAAAACCTGTGCCCAAAGTGGAAGAAGAAAAGGGCGGAAGTAATTATGTCTGGTATGCATTAATTCTTCTTATAATACTGGTTTTGCTCTGGTATTTGACAAGATAGAATAATATTCCGGTATGAACCGGAATTCTTTTTTTTTTGCAGTAACTAACAAATAGTGCTTGCCTATATTAATTGGACTTATTAAATTATAATCTCATAATAGTAGAAAATTAAACGGACTCGCCGCGATTCGAACGCGGGTCTGCGGGTTCGAAGCCCGCCAGGATATCCTGGCTACCCCACGAGTCCATTGACGATGGATTTTATAGTTTAGCAGGTATTGGATAATAAATTTTTAATACTTATATTCAATTTATTAATTTTCCTGCTTTTAACTATTTAGCGGTGAAACGGATATAATACTATAAAAAGGTTATATTGATTTGTTGTTTCATTTGGTTTTGTACCAATGCTGCAATATATCTCAACTGATAGCCTGAAAAATACCTGGAAAAAGACATATATATTATAATCTCTTCCGATAATGAAAATACTTGAAAAAAAAAAGGTTTTTTGGTCAACCATCCTAAGATTGCATAATTCCTAGCCTTGGCTGCCAAAAAGACCCTTATAGTCTCCGTCTCATCATGTATGCAACAGCTATAGTGCAAAGCGCCCCAAGCATTATCCCAAATCCCGGAGTTTTCGGGGTTGCTGTTGTAGTTGCTACTGTTGTTGCCACAGTCGTCGGGGTCGGGGTTGCCGGCTCTGCTACCACGATATCAACCTGATGCGTTGAGAAATCCTTGATGTACATCATTGCCTGCATTTTGTTATTTCCTGTCTTATTAAGCCAGTAAGAGGATTCTGAGGCATTGTATAATTCGCTCTCGGTCTGGACTTCCTTGATCGATTTATTGTCAAGATACAGGTTTACGTTCTGTCCATCCTTCCATTTGAGTGAGCTGTTGTCAATGTTCATCAGGATATATTTTCCTGAATGGTTTGAAGAATTTATCTCCATTCTCATATGATTGGATTCTATTTGTCCCATCGTGACATTAATATCCTCCGAATAGTTGACAATGGAATAGTTGTCTGATCTTCCCACAGATACCTCAGCTCCAGCCCTGTTTTTCATCATTTCTCCCATGAACCGGCCTTCCATGTCATCATGGGGCATATTGGCAGGAGAAGCCCTGAAGATCGTGTTACCGTTGGGGGTATCAATACTGACCTGTCTTCCCGCAAGACTTATTGATGACGCTTTTTCTGAAACGATATATGCCGTCTCGTTTCTTGAAGTGATCTTAACCATATTATCTTCTTTTGTGGCTGTAACCCCTGAGGCAAGATTAAAGATCAGATTGGTTTTTTTATCTGTGTTGATATCCATCACAGCTGCCGGATTATCATGTATATGGATAACGATCGAACCATCTTTACTGACAACTTTTGTCTCTGCGCCCTTTGTTATTGAGTCTTTAAAATCAAATCCGGGGATCTTAATTGAATCAAATAAACTGGTACCTGCGATGCCGTAATTCAACACATCTCCTGTGCCTTTATCTACCGAGAAAGTAACGTAGTCGCCATAGTTGCCATCTTCACGCTGCATGAATCCCATTCCACTCACGCCATTATCTTCTCGCAATTTGCTTCCGCTATCATACATTTCTTTTGCCTTTTCGTTATTCGGGCCGCTCTGGCCAGAATCTACACTCTTTGAATCACTCTTGCCAGAACCTGCACTGCCTGAACTGCTGCTGCCAGAATCCGCACTACTCGAACTGCTGCTGCCAGAATCAACACTGCCTGAACTGCTGCTGCCAGAATCCGCACTGCCCGAACTACTGCCGCCCGAATCCGAACTGCCAGAACCGCCGCTATTACTCTCGCCGAGAACTGGAAGCACCAGAATCGTTATTGCAAGAATAATTGAAATTAGTTTTAATATTTTGAACATACGTTCCCTTACCTCCGGAATAAATATCATCTTGCATGGTAAATAACCTTTTCGGAGGATCTTGCCTCGAATCATGGGCTAGCTCACACCGAATAAATCCATAACCCATTCCGTCTTGACACGATTTTAATTCCTGGCTATATACTTTTTCGTACTTTTTTCTTTAAATTCGTGGTTTCCCAACAGGTCTCGAAAATATCGACATCTTCAAATAGTTCCGATCATAGGCAACGAAAAAAAATATAGTTAAACAGGTATTAAATGTTTTGAAGACTATGGTCATAACCCTGCTTTCAGATTTCGGGGATGTATATCCGGCATCCATGAAGGGTGTAATCCTCAGTATCAACCCGGATGCAAACATTGTTGACATCTCTCATTCAATAACCCGTCATGATATTCGCACAGGCGCATTTGTTTTAATGACAAGCGCGAAATATTTTCCCGACGGGACAGTCCATATCGCAGTGGTTGATCCCGGCGTGGGGACAAAAAGGCGTCCGATCGCGGCAATGGCGCGATCGCCTGACGGTAATATTCATTTTTTCATAGGTCCTGATAATGGTCTTTTGATCCCGGCCGCGAGAAGCATGGGGAAATTTGAGGTTTATGAAATAAACAACAGAAAACTGTTCAGGATCAACGTTTCAAGCGTTTTTCATGGGAGGGATATTTTCGCTCCCATCGGGGCACATATTTCGATGGGGTTCGGGATCAAAGAGGTTGGTGTGGAGATTTTTGATTTCATTGACCTGGATTTCGGGGCCGGGACCAAAACTGCGGAAACATTTCTGGGAAAAGTAATATTCATAGATCCATTCGGGAATATTGTTACGAACATTTCTTATGACAGCGTTGACCTGAAATTCGGGGATTTTCTTGAAATCGAAGGCTTCAAGGTTCCATTCTTTAACTCGTATGGATTTTGCAATGAGGGAGAACCACTTGCGCTGATAGGAAGCCATGGTTATCTTGAAATTGCCGTGAACCAGGGAAATGCGGCGCGATTTTTTCATAAAAGAATCGATGATGTGATAATTGCAGAGCCTAAGTAAGTATTTTATACCATTGATACATGAGATGCGAAAAAAAGGAAATGATATTATGAGCATTGAAAAAGGCGATTTCATAAGAGTTTCATATACTGGAAAAACAGAAGAAGGACGTGTTTTTGACACCACAGAAGAAGATGTAGCAAAAGCGAATAACATCTATAACGAAAAAGGAAGATACGGTGGGGACGTTATCATCGTCGGAGCAAAGCACACAGTTGAAGGATTGGACGAGGATTTAATTGGAAAGGAAATCGGTCACACAGGCAGCGTGACAATGCCACCTGAAAAAGCGTTCGGCATAAGGAATCCTGAACTTATAGAAAGCATACCCATCACCAAATTCAAAGAAAGACCCCATCTAGGGATGCCAGTGGAAGTGGATGGACGACCTGGAACAGTAATAAAAGTAATTGGCAGGATGACGCAGGTGGATTTTAACAGGTACCTCGCAGGCCAGACCGTGACGTATGATTATGAAATAAAAGAGAAAATAGACGATACTGAAGGAAAGATCAAGGGCCTGATCGGTTTGTATATCGGAAAAGAACTGCCCGTACAGATAAACGACAGCTCTGCCAATATTGAAACCGAACCAGAATTAACGTATAACCAGAGATGGCTCATGACCAAGAGGCAAATCGCACGCGAGATCATGAAAAACACAGATATCAGGGAAATATCCTATATTGAGAAATATACCCAGGAAATCCTGGAAGAAAAAGCAAGTGAATAATTAAGGAATAAGAAAAGGCCTGACGACTTCCCACAGGATCAATACTACTACTACGACCTCGAGCACCAGGTTCATCTGTTCTGTGGAAAATTCCCTTGCAGTATTATAAAGCTCCTGCAGGGAATTTATCTTGTGTTCTACCACTTTACCAAAGTCATTTACGCGAAGAGTATTCAGCATCTTCTGGTAGGCTGTCTGGTAATACCAGTCCTGTGTGACTTTATGTGGATTCATGAGGTCTTCGATATCATCAAGTATCACAAGTCCTATCTCGCTCACTTTGAAAAGAGATCTTTCAAGCTTTCTTGGCGCCTGTGTCAGGAAATAATACCTTGAACTGCTAAGTTTTTTTATTGCATCAAAAGCATTGGTTATCTCAGTATCGATCTTCCGGTCATATATCTGGAATAATAGCAAAAGCGATATGGCAAGTTCAAGCAATTCACGAAGTTCCTTGATATAATCCTCGCATCCGAAGATCAGCACGCCTTCAGTTGAAGCAAGGAACAGGTCTTCATCATAATACGACAGGTCATTCGCAAGTTTCTCTGTGATCTCCTTTTTGTGCAGCGCCCGGATGGAAGTTTCACCAGATAAGAATCTTGTAATTATCTCGCCATATTGTTCTTTCAAACCTTTCTCATCAAGTTTGGGAGTAAAATCCTTGAGACGCAGTAGCGTGTATTTTTTCAGGTTGGGATAATATGAGATCGATTTTCTGGGATTTAGTTTTTCACGTATCTCGCTAATCTTTTTAGCGGCAAATGACTGGAAATCCAGTCCCTCCACAATGATAGTATTGGAATGAAGCGCCACAAGAATGTCATTGAACACTATCCTGTCCCTTATCTCGATCTCAGTGCGCAGTATAGACACGCCAGCGGCAAAAACATCGGTATAAATATTCGTGATGCAGGTTATTTTCTCGCTTCCTGCAACGATCACTGTCACACCTTCAACCTGGTCTACTTCAATGGGCTTATTCCATCTTTCCGCTATTGCTTCCGAACCTACGAATTTTTTTAACTGTGTCTTATCAAGTTCCCCACCATGCCCGAAAGCCACAAGAATGGTAAGTTTACCATTAAGAATTGTCAAATCGCCAGAAGCATCCATATATCATCCATATATAAATCACATGTTTGAGAAGTATAAAGATTTTATGATTTTAGGTTCTGTTAAATCTGTAAGTGGTAAACAGGCGTGTTAAGTGCCGAGTGGTGAAACGGGTTCTGTTAAGTCGTTATGGTATCATGGTATCGGTGATACCAAAGCCAAAAACTATATGTTTTGGCAAACATATTGTAATATGGGGGTTAATGACCATAATATCAATCGAATAGATAATAATTTATACGTAAAGATACATATCATTATGAGTATTATATAATTATTATAGGATTACTAATATATGTTGAAATAAAACCATAAAACCGAAAGGATTAAAAACAATCGTAACATAATGAAGAATCCTTTCGAAAACTAAAAATACTGTAAAAGTAAATTATATTATAATAAAAGTGAGGCAAAAATGACAATATGTATAGGGGCTATATGTGAGAATAACTCAAAAATTGTAATTGCATCTGATAGAATGATTACTGCAACATATCCTTCTATAGAATTTGAACATGCAATTCCTAAGATAGAAAAATTATCCTCCTTTTGTGTAGCTCTTACTGCCGGCTCTGCATTAGAACACACAGAGCTTTTTAGACACGCTAAAACTGAGTTTGAAGAAATGGCTAGACCGTCAGTAGCTATTATTACTCAAAAGGTTAAAGATAGATTCGTTGAACAAAGAATTTGTCGAGCGGAAGAATTGTATCTAAGACCTAGGGGACTAAACCTAAAAGGTTTCTATGAGAATCTTGATAAGATTATACCAGATATTGGTTTTAGGTTAGATAATTTGATTGAAAAAACGGATTTAGAGCTTGAAATATTAGTTTGTGGAATTGATTCGGATGGTTGTCATCTTCATTACATTACCGATCCGGGCACTTCATTGTGTTTCGATTCGTTGGGGTATTGCGCCATTGGATCAGGCGAAATACATGCAGTATCTAATTTTATTATTAGAGGGACGTCTCCTTTGACGCCTTTAAATGAGACTGTTTATGCAGTATATGAAGGAAAAAGGATTGCGGAGAATTCTCCAGGGGTTGGAAAGGCAACTGACATGATGGTACTAGATGAGACTGGATTGAAAATATTATCAGAATTGGACTTAAACATTTTAAAAGAAATTTACGAAAAACAAGCCGAATTAAAGAAAGAAGTGTTTTCGAAAGGATTTGAAAAGGTAACTGAGTTATCAATATTTATAAAGGAGGAAAAAAAATGAAATGGGATGACACAAATAAGATAAAAGGGAAAGCCACAACAAATTATAGATTAGAAGTTATAGAAGCAAAAAGGGAAATTTCCCTATCGAAATATAGTATTATAAATCCGAGTGAAAGCGGTGCTAGAGAAACTTCAAAACATCACAGACTTTAAAATTTATTTTTTTTTCTTAGAGCCTGTCTGAAATATTTTAGCATATGGGGGTTCCATAGTTAATTTCTCCCATTAGTTTAACTTTCACTTTACATTTAAAATGATAAATACTTATGTTTACCACTAGCTTTGCACCTAAAGTCTTTTAAAGTGCTAAAGTTTTTGAACCGGAAATTTTTTAAGTAAGGCATGTATTACTTGGTACAATTTTATATTAACGGGTGGACAATTAAATGGTTACAATTATCGAACAAACTTGGTGGCATATAGAAGAAATATATCATCCATCATATGCAAGAAAGATTCGTCAAGTAATGGATATATTTACAAATGAAACTGAATTTCCGATTGAAATCGATAATAATTTTGTAGGGTTGAGAGTAATTGCAAGAAATTTAGCGAATAGAGAAATCCCTTTTATAGAAAAAGAAGACGAAGAAAACACAATTTTTTTAAATTTAAATATATTAGATTCTTTACCATTTGCACCTGTTAAAGATTCACAAAAAAACAATCTGAGACACATTAAAATCGAATTTGAATATATTTACATAAGACCAAAAATTATAAAAGTTCCATTCCATCCTTTTAAAAGAACATCCCATGTTAATATTAATGGTCAAATCCAGCCCGAAGTTTACATAACACTGCCATTGGGTTGGAGAATGGATGGAAACTCAATTAAAAAACTTGGATTTGGAAAAAATAAAGAAGGTTATCATGTTGGCATGATATGTAAAGTAAAAATTGATTCAATAAAGAAAAATAGAATTAAATTGACCCCCTCTAATCAAAGTGATTTAATCGAAAAAGAACTAATCTTCAATCCCCCTTATATTAATTTAATACACGGGAAAAGAAAATACAGCTATACTTTGAAGGAAGAATGTTACAAAGAATTAAATCCCCTCCTTAAAGATAAAAAAAATGAGAACATTTCCTACTCCTTATTTTTTACAACACAAATTGACCTCAAGATATTTTTCATATCGATATTCCCATTTTTTTTCCTTTTAACATCTGCCGCGTTAATAGCAGTAAAATTTTCAATAATTAGATCAATAGTTAATAGCTCGTCACTGGCTGCGAGCTATAGCATGCCTTTTATTATTGTACTAATGTCGTTTTCGTTTTTCTATTACTCCCTAATTAAAGACGGCTATAGTATTCCATTTAAGCGATATTACATTTTAGTATTTTCAATATCAATAATAACCTTTCTACTTTGTGCATTTTATTCTTCAAATTCTCCAGAAGTGACTATTTGTTTGAATAATACAATAAATAGTACAGCACCATAATATATATGAACTTATAAAAATTTAAATTGGCATATTTTGATGGTGAATCAAAATATGAAATATAATTATTATTAATACAATATTTATTCCTTTATAAATTCTCCATTTTTTTCTTTTTTTAGAAACTTCTCAGAAAATTTTGTATCTTCTGCCGAGTACATTAAATATATTTTATCTGTTTCTCTGTTCAGAGCTCCAAGCCCCTTTCCGCAGCGCATCATACTAAACACCTCTTTATTATCATTTTCTCTTATGGTTGGTTATAACTTTTAAATTATGGTATGTGGAAAATACAACATATTCCTTATCTTTTTCTTTTGCTATAGCAGTATGCATATCGTCATATCTTCTTGGATTTTTATCTAATAGCAGATGCTACATGATAAAAGCCGTTACATCTTAATCTAAGGTTGTATATTATAGTATATAATATTGTCGTTATTAACAATGTAAATATTAGTATATTCATAATGATAGTTATAGTTATGTCTTTTGCCTATATATATTTTTACCCAGAACTGTTCAATCTTGCCGTTAGTTTGAGGATTATTTCTTTTTGATGGTATATGTAAATCCTTGAGCGACTTTAGGTGCAAAGCTTTTACCACTCGATATTTAACAGCAATTCCGACCACAGACTTGACAGAACCTGATTTTATGAATCCAGAATTAGGGATTTCCCTGTCATCTCTGTCGGTTTTTCAATCCTCAGGATCTCAAGCAGGGTCGGGGCTATGTCTGCAAGTATACCGTTCCTGAGACTGGCGCCGGTATTGCAGAAAAGGAAAGGCACAGGATCACAGGTATGTGCTGTCTGGATGCCGCCTGATTCGTCAAGCATCTGCTCGGCATTGCCATGATCTGCCGTCAGGATCAATAGACCTCCTGCTGCGCGTACTACTTTTTCCACCTGGCCGATGCAATTATCTATGATCTCAACTGCAGACACAACAGCATCAAAAACACCTGTGTGCCCAACCATGTCAAGATTCGCATAATTTAGAATGATAACATCATACTTGCAAGATGATATTGCTTTTTCAACTTCAGCAGTAACAGAATATGCGCTCATCTCAGGCTGCAAATCATACGTCGCCACTTTCGGGGAAGGAATAAGTATTCTTTGCTCTCCTATTACGGGTTCTTCCCGCCCTCCATTGAAAAAGAAGGTGACATGGGCATATTTCTCAGTCTCAGCTATTCGAAGTTGCCGCAGATGTCCTTTTGACAGGATATCCGCAAGAATATTTTTCAGGGATTCCGGGGGGAAAGCAACAGGCAAATTAAATGTTTCATCATACTGTGTCATGCACACAAAATGGGTATGCGGGTAGATCTTTCTCTTAAAATCACCAAAATTATCGCTGGTAAATGCACGTGTTATCTCGCGGGCGCGGTCTGAGCGGAAATTAAAGAAAATCACAGAATCATTATTCGAAATTACTGGAGTTTGTTTGTTATTTCCTGCAATTACAGTGGGAATAACGAACTCATCAGTTTCTCCTCTCGCATAGGCATTTTGTACCGCGACAGATGCGCTTTCTGCAGTGACCCTTGCCCCCATGGTCATGGCATCGTATGCTTTTTCAACCCTGTCCCATCGTTTGTCCCTGTCCATGGCAAAGTACCTGCCTGAGATTGTAGCGAATTTTCCTCCAAGTTCTTTCATCTTTTTTTCAGCATCAGTAATATAGGAAAGGGCACTCTTCGGGGGCACATCCCTGCCATCTAAGAAAGCGTGTACAAATACCTTCCCAAGTCTGTGTTTTTTGGCCAGTTCAAGAAGCGCATAGAGATGGGTATTATGACTGTGGACGCCGCCATCTGAGAGCAAACCCATAAGATGCAGCGATGAATCATTTTTTTTAGCGTTTTCGATAGCCTTGATAAGGGTTACATTCCTGGAGAAATCGCTATCTTTGATCGATTTAGTTATCCGTGTCAAATCCTGGTACACGATCCTTCCTGCTCCGATATTGAGGTGCCCCACTTCGGAATTTCCCATCTGTCCTTCAGGAAGACCTACAGACATGCCCGAAGCTTCAAGGATCGAATGGGGATAAGTTAAAAACAATCTGTCAAGGTTAGGTGTTTTTGCCGACAAAATGGCATTTCCTTTTTTCTTGTCGCTAAGACCGTAACCGTCAAGTATCATCAGAAGAATGGGTCTTTTCTTGATGGTTTTAGAGGGTTTTTGAAGGGCGCTCATATTGTTTCGGATATAACAAAAACCAACCAATTACTAAACAATTCTAACAATCTTTGCCTCCGGGTTCATAAATGAATATGAAAAAACAACGAACTTATAACGAACCGAACTCCGTAGAGTGAGTTTGTATTGAGTTCGTGCAAGTTCGTTGTTATTTTTTTTTCATGCCAGGATGCAAAGAACACAAAGTGTTTATATATAATTGATATTATGCTTTTGACTATAATTGCACATGATAGGTATAGATACTATTTAATAGATTTATATATTTTTTCTTCAAGTGAAATTTTTGCAAGGGTCTTATAATACTCCTTCGTAATATCTTTTGATATAACGGAGGCTTCTTTGATCAATTCCTGATCGTTCAATTTGAGACCCGTTTCCATTTCAGTTTCAACTATCCTCAACAATACTGCAGACCTGTCAAAATCATCAACTATCTCGCTTGAGATCTCTATTGCCTTATTTATAAATCCCCTACTTCGTTCATCATTCAATGACGCGAAAATTGAACCGGTTTCGCAGAATGCCCTGACAAGATATTCGGTTTTGATCCCTTTGCTGTTTTTCAGTATATCGATAGACTTCTCCAGGAATTCAAGTGATCTTTTCGAATCAATACCAATCATTGCCTGTGAAATATTGCGATAAGTCATTGCGCGATAAGTGTTCAAAGGTATCTTTTCAATAATGTCAAGAGAATCTGACAAGATCATATCGTCTTTTTTTGTGATCCCGTATTTCCCGAATGCAGTGACGATCTGCGAAAGTGCCACAGAAAGGTCAAGATCATTATCGATCTTCCCCGTTATTTTAACAGCTTCATCGAATAAATTCTTATCTTTCCGATTCATCTTTGCAATGGCATGGATGATCTCAAGATATGCCTTGGAAGGGTCATCTGTGACAAAACCTGCTATTCTTTTTGCTTCTTCAATTTCCTGGAGGTCGTTTGAACGCGCAGCTTCCTGGGATATTAAAGCCACGATGTTCTTGTATTTTCTTGACTGTTCCAAGGGGTCACTGGTATCTGAGGCAGAGGCGATAAGTTTGCTTATCCTCGTTTTAACATCATCATTCATATAATTTATAAACAGGTGCATCCTTAATTAATTTTGTTATCAAAGAGCCATTTGTTTTTAAAACCATTTGTTTTTTTCCCTGTTATTAAAATCAAATGTCATGCCATCCGTTGCGGCAATTACTTCTACACCTGTTTTTTGGGATACAAGTTTTGCCTGGTATTCAGGTGATGAATTCAATACCTGCAAACCAAAGTGTGTCAGTATAGCTGTTTTTGGCCTTATTTTATCGATCAACTCAGTCGCCTCATCCATATTCAGGTGGCGTATCCTTTTGTCGGTTTTCATTCTTACGACATTGATTATAAGGTAATCGATCCCTGAATAAGCCTGTGCAAGTTCTGGAAAATATTCCGTGTCCGGAATATACCCCAGGCGCCCTGATTTAAAACTATAGACAACGCCGTAAGTTTCCACAGGATGCTGGTTTTCGATCGGGAACCTGATCCTGACATCCTTAATGGTAGTTTCCATTCCCTTTTTTATTTCAGTGATATCAACAAAGGGTCTCACATATTGAAGTACGACCGGGTCATTAACAAAGCAATCTGACGGGGCGATCAGCCGGCCGCATGGAGTAAAACCGCCTCCAGTCATCGCTTCAGTGATCACATTCACGTCATTGGAATGGTCAATATGCCTGTGTGATAAGATAATGGCATCAAGGTCTTTTGGTTTCAAGCCAAGCTGGTGTATCATTACGAGAGAGCCTGGTCCCGGATCATGTAAAATATTCACCTCATCAAGTTTAAGCCAGAATCCCCCGCTTTTTCGCAACTGGTTCAGGACCACCATTCTCCCTCCCCCGGTTCCAAGAAAAGTTACATTTGACATATAGTATATAATGCATAAGTTATACAAAAGAATTTCTAACCGGTATTTCTGGAAAAATGTTTTAACTTCTTCATCCATGATAAAGCCTGTGAGAAAAGAATTCAGGAAACTCGTAACCAGGGATGAAGCGGGAAAAATTATCAAAAACCTTGATATAAAGCCGCATTCACAAGAAGTAGAGATCGAAAATGCATTCGGGCATATTCTTGCGCATGATGTGGTTTCGCAGGTGGATGTGCCTCCGTTCACAAGAGCCTCAATGGATGGCTATTCAGTTCATGCATCAGATACCTATTCGGCTCGCGAGGACAGGCCGGTCGGGCTTAAACTCAAAGGTTCAATACCTGCTGGAATAAATCCGGAATTGGTCCTGGAAAAAGGAGAAGCTGCCGAGATCGCAACAGGGGCGGTAATGCCAGAAGGAGCAGATTCCGTGGTGATGGTTGAACATACGCATCTTGATAATGATGTTTTCATACACCGTGCGGTTTCAATTAATGAGAATGTGATGCAGGCAGGCTCTGATATCATGGCTGGTGAAAGAGTCCTGACAAAAGGTACTTATCTTGGCGCGCGTGAAATAGGTGTACTTTGTGCGATCGGAAAAAGCAGGATCAATATTTTTGGTTTGAACGTGGGGATTATTTCAACAGGAAATGAGCTCCAGGAACCGGGTTTTGTACTTGAGGCCGCTGAGATATATGATGTCAATTCATTTTCACTCTCCTGCGGGATTAAAGAGTGCGGAGGCACTCCAGTCCGGTATGGCAAGGTAAAGGATGATGAGGTTCAAATAAAAAATGCATTGATCGCACTCTCCAAAACATGTGATATCATCCTTACTTCAGGTAGCACATCTGCGGGTTCCGGCGATGTCATGTACAGGATAATTGAAGAGAATGGCGTGGTTTTTGCTCATGGGATTGATATCAAACCTGGAAAACCTGCGATCATCGGAAAAATTTTTGGAAAAATTATTTTCGGGCTTCCGGGGTATCCGGCATCGGCTCTTACAATCTTTAATGAATTTGTGGCTCCAGTGATACGGAAATTGACCGGAAAAAAAATTACGCATAATAAAATAAAAGCACGCCTGGCTGTAAGGATACGTTCTGACGGCAGAAGCCAGCTTTTGCCTGTGGGTCTTATAAGGGGCATAGCTTATCCTATTGATAAAGGATCTGGAGCTATAACTACTCTTTCCGAAGCTGATGGTTTTATAGAGATCCCTTCAACTGTAGAAATAATAGAAGCGGGTGAAGATGTTCAGGTCACTCTTTACAGGGAAATGGATGACCCGGATCTGTTCTTCGTGGGCAGCCAATGTTTCGGCCTCGATACGATTGCAGACCTGGCTGATCTCAAAATGCGGATAATAAATGTGGGTTCGACCGGCGGTTTAATCGCTATTAAGAATGGCATTGCAGATATAGCCGGAGTGCACCTTCTGCATGAATCCGGTGTTTATAATATTCCTTTTCTTGAAAAATTCGCAATTGTTGACGCGGTTCTTGTAAAAGGGTATCTTCGGGAGCAGGGACTGATAATCAGGCCTGATAGCAAAATACGGAAATTCGAAGATATCATCAATGCAAGATTCATCAACAGGAATACCGGTTCCGGAACAAGAGTGATGACCGACATGAAACTGAAGGATATCGCTAAGATCAGTAATATATCTTTTGAAGAACTCATAAATAATATTAAAGGATATCATACTGAAGCAAAGACTCATAGCGCCGTCGCTGCTGCGGTCAAACTGGGAAAAGCTGATGTGGGTGTGGGTATCCGGGCGGCGGCACAGCTTAATGGATTGAAGTTCATAAAAATAGCCGATGAGGAATATGATTTTGTTATCCCAAAAAGACTAATGGACAGCATGGAGATCCGCGAATTTCTGGATGCGCTTAGATCAAGAATGTTCAGAGAAAAATTGCCACCTGGCCTTGGGGCTTATGAGAGGACCGGAGAAATAGTCAGCTTGTTGTGTGAGTAGCACAAACATTATTAGTTTTAAAAGGCCAATAAGATAGGCGAATTTAAATGGATATGAAAAGGAATTTTGTTTATTTATTGATTATTATGCTGACAGCTTTTCCGGCTTCCGCCGGTGATGTAACTCTTAACCGATGGGTCTTGAACGTTACATTGAACGATGATGGGATAGTAGATGAGCTGATACAGGTTGAAATCGGAAATGCAGGCTCATCACCAATTGATGGTTTTTCGTTTGTGGTTCCGGCATCAGAGGTAACTGTCATATATGATTTCGATCACACGTTCAGTTCAAAAGGCCAGGTCGTTGAACAACTTAAAGTCCAGAATGGAATAAAATTGATAGTGAATTTGAATTCATCATTGAACAGCGGTGATACCTGGGATGGGCGTATCGGTTTTAGGGCTGAGAATTTCGCCAGGAAATCCGGGGATGATTATACAATCGATATCCCTTTAAGTGCCCCCCAAGCTATAATATCCGGGAAAAGCACGGATATGAAAATCTCTTCTGACGTTGATCTTCGAAGCCAGGTATTCCTCCCGAAAGGTATTGAAGTGATCTCAGTTACACCAAAACCTTTCAGGATCCTTTTCCAGAACAGCCATATGGTACCAACATGGACACCAATGAATCTGAATATCACAGATACTATTTCTCTTAAAGGCACATTTTCCAGTATTTTAAAAAAAATCGCAGACCTGGATGAAAGATCAAAGACCTTATCCAAACGCATAAAAGAAGCTAATATGAAGGGCCTGGATGTCGGGGAGGCACAGGCACACCTGAAAAATGCGGAGGATTTCAATACGAATAATGCAAATTCTGCGTTATCTTCATTCTGGACCAAAGATGACAAATCAGCTCTTGAATTCATAGGGTATGCCGAAACAGAATTGAACCTGGCAGAGGAAAGTTTTTCATCATCCGGAAAAACCCAGATCAAGCCTACAGAAACGCTCATCCCTGAAAAATCTCCCTCCATAGGTACAGCAGTCTTGATACTTATAATTATGAGTTTATTTATGGTTTTAAGGTCAAAAAAACCTAAACCATAGTATTTTTTACCATCTCAGCAATGTTTAAATACTTTCCTATGATAATGAGGTATTAATTAAAAGTATGCTGTAAATATACGGTATTAACTTTTTTTTCAAGGAGATCAAAATGGTAAAAATAATGCACGCACAAACAGTTCTTACAGAAGATGATATTGAAGCGCTTAAGGCAAAGACGGGTGAAAGCAGCACAAAGGATGCGATCGCCAAGGCCGTTACTCATTATCTTGAGTGCGAATACACAAAAGTTGAGGATATGTGGGCCAAGAAACTTGAGAAAGTAGTTAAAAGAAAACAGAAGGAAGAAGAAGAGGAGTAATTTCTTTTTACAGTCGCATTCGCCCAACTATGAAAAATTGGACATGCGAATCGACTGCACCATATATCATATCTTTTCGAACGCTGTTTGCAAGGCGCACAGCGCGTGAAAGTTGTTGTAGCGAAAAGATATGATCATACTCTATAGTATGAATAAGATAATCTGAGTGTGGTAATTTTGCCATATCTTCGATTTTCTTATATACCCTGAAGTGCGTCCCGAATTTGAAGCCGGTTTTTGGAACAAGCCCGTTGTTTCTCAGTTTTTCATAAATTGTATATTTCACCATGAAATCTGATTCTATCTTCGATGCTATTGTTGAAAAATCTGTAAAATCCAGCTTATTTTTGTCCCTGTTTTCAATTTCCAGTACATTATTTTTCAACAGGTAACCCGATTCTACCAGTGATAATTGCAGGTGTCCTTCATCCATCGGTTTTCCAAAAAATCCCTCTTTTTGAAGTGCAGTTGAAGCCACCGGGTCCCAGACCATAACCCTGTCTTCAAGCAGGCTTGCCGTTGACAGGTTTTTTTCTGAACCCAATCTATATGTACCGGTTGGAACGGTTTTTTTCACCTCATAATAAGTCAGGTCGCTGTCTTCATCCACTATCGCGAGAACTAAACGCTTTTTTAAGTTCTCGACGGTCCCAAGATGCGTTATTATAGCCGAAAGCAACAGCGGTATCCTTTCCGAAGTAACATATATAAAAAATTCGGCTGGTGTCTTTCCGGGATGACCTCCCCGTGGATATACACGAAAGCCGGTGACTGCTGGCTGGACATAATAGCCGCGTTCCCTTAAGTCTTTATAGACAATATAATACAACTCAAAATTTTTTAGAAGGGATGAAGCTTTCAAGAAAAAATCCTTAAAATCCAGGTCTGTCCCTTTGTATTCGACTCGTATTTTTCCCATGTAAATAAGATAAGCGCTCTCGGTAAGGGAAACTTCAAGCGTATCACCTTTCGGTCTTCCGTAAAAACTCGTGTTATGCAATTCTTCGATCGCAAGTTTTTCGAATATTACAACATTATCAGTTAATTTTCCTTTTAGTGCCATAAAGTTCCATTTAATCAATTTCAATAAATTCCATTTGACCGCCAACGCAAAGATGGAACATTTCGATAGTTCCTGCTTTCATTTCAATAATGTACTTTATATCTTCCATCGCTTTATATCCGACCCATGGTCTTAATCTGGACAAACCCATTATCTTTTTTTCCTTGTTCAAGAATATTACATCGACCGGGAAGAAGACAAAAAGCATATGAATACTTACCTGTGACGGTTTTTTCAATATGAATATCATCGAATAATCATACGGGATACTTTTCCTGAACATCAAACCCAACACATGTTTAAATGTTGTTCCAGCAAATTCAATGTTCCTTGCTATCTCCGCACCATTATATTTTAATACGAAAAGCATTAAGAAGCTATATAACAATCTTGTGTAATATAAGAATGGAGGTATTAATCCAATAAATGAGTTCAGAAATGTGTGCTGTATGCGGTTTGCCAAAAGAACTTTGCATATGTGAAGAAGTGGCAAAAGAACAACAGAGAATAGTTGTAAAGATAGATACACGAAAATATAAAAAAGAAGTGACTGTGATCGAAGGTCTTAACCCGAATGAGATCAATTTGCAGGAATTGACGTCATATCTGAAGTCAAAATTCGCATGCGGTGGAACAATTAAAGATAATATTATCGAACTTCAGGGTAATCATAAGAGCAGAATGAAAGAAGTTCTAATTAAAAAAGGATTTTTGCCTGAACAAATAAAGATATAAATTATTTTGGGGTGTAAGTGGGTGTTTGTATATTATCGATACTGTTGGAAAACGCAGTTTTTTGATATTCATGCCAAAGTTATTTGATTGCCAATTTAAACCGTGAACATAGAGAATAGTATTACTTTTTTGAATAATATATAAGTAAATATTCATTCCCTACATCCTCCTGAAACTGAGAATCCCAATTCCCATCATCATTGCTGTAAAAACCATCAACACTGCCGTATCCAGCAGGAGTGAATAATGGTTTATTCCCAGGATGATACCGCGCATTGCGTCAACTCCGTACGTCATCGGATTAATTTTAGTGACCGCAGCAAGCCATGGAGAAAGATTGCTCACAGGGAAAAGTGCGCCGCTAAAAAAGAACATAGGCCACATGACAAAATTTATCACAAGACTGAAACCCTCAGGGCTTTTGAGGTTTGAGCCTATCACAAGACCGATACTGACCATGGCAATTGATATAAGAAGAAGCATCAGGAAGGCTTCAATGATGATCAGGGGAGTGAAAGGAACATTTAAGAAAAATCCTATTATCATTAGATAAATTACCTGTACCATCGAATCCGTTGCCCCACCCAGCATCTTCCCGGCAAATACGCTGGCTCTTGAAACTGGCGCTACAAGCACTTCCTTCAGGAAATCGAGTTTCCTATCCCATATTATATAAACCCCATAGAAAAGCGAGGCGAACAAAACTGTCATGACCATTATCCCGGGATAGATGAACATTTGATATGGAAATCCGCTAACGCTCTCGACCGTTGTGCCAACACCTGCCCCGAACCCGAATATCCACAGGAGCGGCGATATCATTGCCGAAATAAGCCGTTCTTTCTCCCGGATATATATTTTTGCTTCACGAAGCCAGACCGCATAAATTCCTTCTAACTGGCTCATCGTTTCATCATCCTCTCCCAGAATCCCCCTTCAGCCTCACCCTCACGGATTTCCCTGCCTGTGTAATGAAGGAATACATCGCTTAAGCTTCCTCTTCTTACTTCCACAAAATCGATGGGACCTGTGTTTGAAAGCAAATCCTGGAGATGTAAGCTTGCATCCTTTATCGAAATGTAAAGCAAGCCATCCTTTTCTTCTGCCTTCATAACATAACCGAGGCGTCTTATCTTTTCAATATCAGGGATCTTCTGTTTGATCTTGACGACGTCTCCGGCGACGCTGTTCCTGAGCGCGTCCGGTGAATCAAGCACAACGATCCTACCGTAATCGATGATAGCGACCCTGTCGCATAATTGTTCCGCCTCTTCCATATAGTGCGTGGTAAGCATGACTGTCATGCATTCCTTTTCCGCAAGTTCTTTTATATATTCCCAGATATGCTCCCTTGTCTGGGGATCCAGACCAAGTGTTGGTTCATCAAGAAATAATATCTTCGGATGATGCATTATACCGCGCGCAAGTTCCAGGCGCCGCCGCATCCCGCCCGAATAGGTATTTACAAAATCATCTGCGCGCTTTTCAAGGTTCACTATAGAGAGCACTTCATCGATACGCTGCTTTCTTACTGCTTTTGGCACTTCAAAAAGGAGATTATGCAGGGCAAGATTTTCCCGTCCCGTCAACAGGTCGTCCACACTTGCCTGCTGGAAAACAATGCCTATTGATTTTCGTACTTTCCCGGGTTCTTTGACAATATCAAAACCATTGACCCACGCCCTTCCTGATGTAGGTTTTAATATAGTACAAAGCATTGAAATAAGCGTGGTTTTCCCGGCGCCGTTAGGCCCGAGGAGCCCGAATATCTCACCTTCTTCCACCTGAAGGTTCAGTTCGTTGACGGCGGTTATCTTGCCGAATTTTTTTGTGAGGGCTTCGGTCTTAATCACCATGATATTAAATATGCATTTACAAGATAAAAGATTGATAGGTCAATTAGAGCTTTCTTACATCTTTTGAGTTCTCAACTACTATCTCCAGCGCGTTTCTGAATTCAGCCACTTTACCGTCGATCCTTACCTTATCGCCGTTCTTGAATGTATCGAACACTTCCTTTGCCCCATTGTCTTTGGAAATAAATATATTGACATTTACATTTGAGATCGTAAGTATGAGATTATCCCCTTTTGCTGTCATCTGTTTTTGGACAATTGTTCCTTCCACATAGATTTTCTCCCCTACTTTTGAATCAGGCGAAAATGCAGTTGCCACGGGAGCAAAACCAAAATAACCGATAATAAGCGATAGTACTGCCATCACCAGCAGTACGACCACTATCTTTTCTTCTTTCTGCATTATTTTATTTATCGATCGACAACAATGTTACATTAAAGATCAGGGTCTTTCCCGCCTCTTCAGGGTTCCTGTCCATGATCATTGATGTATCATTGAATCTTATCCTCATATTGACCATCTGGCCGAACATGCCCGGGACGGTTATAGTTGTTTCAGGAATGGGATTGTGCCTTAAAGTTACGTTCTTTTCAGTTATTTGAACCACTGTTGTACTAAAAGGTGCATCCGGGAACTGGACGATCTCGTTGTTTGTCACATTGATTTTTGTGGTTATATTCTTATCATCGATCTTGATAACAGTTTCATTCCATGGCGACCTTGCGTCCCATATATTGGATCCTACCTTTAAATTATATGTCAGTGAAACTTCGGAAGTTAAATTTTTGATAGTAATGTTAATATTTGTATCCGGGATTTGCACAACATCTCCCACCGAATGGTTTGTACCAAAGAATTGCTCGAACTGTTCAAGAGGTATTTCAAATACCTTGGGGATCGTTCTTGTCGCAGGAAGGTCCTGGACTATCGGAGCAGCCTGGATCAGGCTGGGATTTATCGGATATGCTTCTTCAGGGGGGATAACGAGTTTCTTTGTCTCTCCTATTTTCATACCTATTACTCCCTTATCAAACCCTTCGATAACTGCGGATGGTCTTTGTCCTACTTTGAATTTAAGTGGTTCATAAATATCGCGTGCAGATAAATTATTAGCCTTTGCTACACTTTCTATAGAGGTATCAAAAACCTTGCCATCGACGTATCTTCCTGTATAATCAACGGAAATATTGTCCCCGATCTTCACAACCTGACCGGTTTTATCAACGCAGCCGCTAAGCAATATGGCAGCCGCCATAATTAAAAAGAATATCTTTTTCATAATATCTTTACACAAAGAGATGATAGTATATAAGTAATTTGTGTTTGTTTTTTATTTAGAAAAAAATAAAAAATACAAAACAATAAAAAAAAATTAAATTAGTAATATGCTATACGCATATTACTGGCTTGTTTCGTACCTTTTAAGGATGCTTATTACCTGGTTCAACAGGTTCTTTGATTCAGACAGGTGCTTTGCGCCAATATCTGCTGCCTTGTCAAGGTTTGCATCCAGTATTGCCAGGTTCTCCTGGAGCAAATGGATCAGGTAAACCATTACACACCAGTAAACTGCAAGAGCAAGGAATGAAAAAATCCCTATTAAGACGAGTTGATTATATATTAACGCCGTTGATTGGCCCAATGGTGCCAACTTATTGATAGCGCTCATGAAATTCCAGATAATTATCAATCCAAAAACCAATGGCACAATTATTGCCAGAATCAGACTTTGTTTGCTTAGCCTCATTTTTATGCCTCCGAATAGACTTTTTATGTTATCTTTCTACTTAAATATATCTTATCTTAATTTGTAATATCTCTCCCATCCAGATATTTATATCTATCAAGCCCCCAATTTTAAAGATATGGAAAATATCGAAACAATATGCCCATCATGTTCACCTGACGATCCGGTTCCGCATACAGTACTTAAAGGTAAAAAGAATGTATTTTTACAGTGCGATCAATGCAAATCAGTACATATGGAGAGGAAACCCAGCACTTTTCTTGTGAGAGTCATCGTTAATAAAGGAAAGGAATCCATTCATACAAAAGCCATGCTCTCTGGCATTATCCGAAAAGATGATGAGCTGCTTATAGATGATGAAAAAACAGGAGAGGCTTTCCTTGTGAAGGTAACTTCCATCGAGATCGGGGAAAAAAGACCTGATGAAGCAGATGCCAAAGCCATAAAAACGATATGGTCAAGAGCTATAGACGAAGCTATCGTCAAATTTGCCATAAGCCACAGGGAAACCACGGAATCGGTCTCGATGCGCGTTCCCGGTGACAAAGAATTTGTGATCGGTGATAAAGTGGAAGTGAACAACCGCAAGTTGAAGATCATCCGCATAAAAATACGTGACGGCGGTTTCAAAAGCAGAAAAGGTGTTGCCGTTTGTGCAAAGGATATAAAAAGAATTTATGCGGATTCTGGAATAAAGGAACCAAAAAGATTTTCAAAGCCTAAGGGCGAAAGGATAGTTATCAAGAAGCGTGATTCTGTATGGAGTTTGAGATCAAAAGGAACAGGCTTATCGAAGGACTCCGAGAGCACAATATAAGCGAACGTGTTCTTGCAGCGATGGAACGCATCCCAAGACACCTTTTCGTCCCTGAGAATGAGCAGACAAATGCATATGCAGATTATCCTTTACCGATAGGATGCGGGCAAACGATATCTGCCCCGCACATGGTGGCGATAATGAGCGACCTTCTCGATATCAGGGACGGGATGAAAGTACTTGAGATAGGGGCAGGTTCCGGATATCATGCAGCCGTAATGGCAGAACTTGCAGGCAGCGGGCATGTATATACCGTTGAAAGGATAGAAGCCCTGGCATTATCCGCGCGAGATAACCTGAATAAGGCAGGGATCACAAATGTGACAGTCATCATAGATGATGGGTCACTCGGGCTTCCCCAATTTGCGCCTTATGACAGGATAAGCGTGGCAGCAGCGTCTCCTGAAATACTTGATACATTGACAGACCAGCTCAAGGCAGGCGGAAAACTCGTGATCCCGGTTGGCAGATTATACCAGGAGCTATATCTCGTAACAAAAACAGACGGTATCAAAAAAGAAGCTAAAGGGGGCGTCGTATTTGTCCCCCTCATCGGAAAAAAAGGTTTTTCCTGAATTTTACGATCAGAGAGTGTGAAGCTCACCGGAATGTATCTTCTCAACCAGCTTATTCCACTCGTTTTTCTTTAATCTGACAATATTTGTATCTTCGCCGATCAATACGTCATCCCCCACAGTTTCAACTGCCGGGCAGCAACTCTTCTCACAAATATAAACTTTCATTTGATCACCTGATGCATTTAAGCGGGTATAGATAATAAGTCTTGCCAATATCTCAATCATCCCAAAGGAGCGGTTCCCCGATCATCTTACGTTATACATTAAATATATCCCTTTTGCATGCCTAAAATATCGTCATGAAGTACATCATAGTCACCGGCGGTGTGATGAGCGGGCTTGGTAAAGGAATAACGGCCGCTTCGATCGGGCGGATACTTAAAAACAAGGGCTTCAATGTGACCGCAATAAAGATCGACCCTTACATCAATATCGATGCGGGAACCATGAGCCCCTACCAGCATGGCGAGGTCTTTGTGCTCAAGGATGGCGGAGAAGTTGACCTTGATCTTGGCAATTATGAACGTTTCCTTGATATTGAACTGACAAGAGAGCATAATATCACAACAGGGCAGGTGTACCAGACCGTCATTGAGAAAGAAAGGCGCGGGGATTACCTGGGGAAAACCGTACAGATCATTCCGCATATTACGAATGAAATAAAAGAAAGGATCCGGAGAGTTTCAAAAAAAAGCGGCGCAGACATTTGCATAATAGAAGTGGGTGGAACCGTGGGCGATATCGAAAGTATGCCTTTCCTTGAAGCGGTGAGGCAGATGCATAGTGAAGAAAAAGAAGAGGATATTATTTTCGTGCATGTGACCCTTGTTCCCCTTGATACTCAGGGCGAACAAAAGACAAAACCTACGCAGCATTCAGTTAAAGAACTTAAGAGCCTTGGTTTGCAGCCCGATGCAATAGTGGCGAGGTGTAAAGAACCGGTGCTCCCGGATACAAAATCAAAGATCGCCTTATTTTGCGATGTGCCTGTTGAGGCAGTTGTGAGCGCCCATGACGCAAGCGACATTTATTATGTTCCAACTCTCATGGAAAAGGAAGGGCTTTCTGATTACTTGATGCTTAAACTAAAACTGACAGAAAAAGAACTCTCCCATGAATGGGATCTGCTTATGAAAAAGATGGCTTCCATAGACAGGGAGATCCGCATAGCTGTGGTCGGAAAATATTCGCATCTCGGGGATTCCTACATAAGCATAAATGAAGCGCTCAAACATGCCGGGATCGAATGCGGTTGCCGCGTTAAAGTGGAATGGCTCGATGCCGAGGACTTTGAGAAAAATCAAACTGATATCGACAGGCTCTGCAAATACAATGGAATTCTTGTCCCGGGCGGATTCGGCGTGAGAGGAACAGAAGGAAAGATCCTTGCTATAAAATTTGCCCGCGAGAATAATATCCCGTATCTTGGCCTCTGCCTGGGTATGCAGCTTGCTGTAATTGAATTTGCACGTGATGTACTTGGATTGAAAGAGGCGAACAGTTCAGAGCTTGCAAAAACAGAGCATCCGGTTATTGATATTTTGCCCGAACAGGAAAATGTCAGGAATATGGGCGGTACCATGCGCCTGGGGAACTGTGAGGCCGTCCTTGTGGAAGGCTCACTTGCAAGCAAATTATATGGAGACACAACGCTTATCGAACGCCACCGCCACAGGTATGAGGTAAATCCAAAATATATAAAACAGATCGAGGCAAAGGGCATGAAATTCACGGGCAGGAACGATCACAGGATGGAGATAGCCGAGATACCGGGACACAAGTTCTTCTTTAGCTCCCAGTTCCATCCCGAATTTAGATCGCGTCCGGGCAGGCCATCGCCGCCTTTTCTGGCGTTTGTGAGAGCCGCGATGCAGTGATTTTGAGTAACAGTATCTTAATAAATAAAAGATTGGAGATATTATGGATGTAATGAAAGCAATTCGATCAAGGCGAAGCATAAGGGCATACGATACCCGTGACGTGGAAGAAGAAAAATTGGTGCAGATACTTGAATCCGGCAGGCTTTCTCCTTCTGCCGGGAACCGCCAGGAACGCAGGTTCGTCATAGTGAGGGATGCAAAGACGCGAAAATTGCTTTGCGAGGCTGCCAGGAACCAGACATTTGTGGCGCAGGCGCCCGTAGTAATTGCTGCATGTTCGGTTGAATCCGAATATGTGATGTCATGCGGGCAGCCGGCATATCCTATAGACACAGCAATTGCCGTGGACCATATGACTCTCGAGGCAGTCGAGGAAGGACTTGGAACATGCTGGATCGGCGCATTTGATGAAAAAAAAGTCAAAGAAATATTACGTATCCCTGAAAATGTGCGAGTTGTTGCGCTTTTGCCTTTAGGATACCCTTCAGGTGTTCCAGGTCCCACACCGCGAAAAAGCCTTGATGAGATCGTGATGCGGGAAAAATGGAGCGTTTGAGTGATGAAGACCAATAACTAACTCGTCAGTCCAATAGAAAGATCGGCTGCCTGCTCTTTCATGACCAATACATGCGGCTTTCAACTATAACGCCCTCATATTTCCAACCCTGTTATATATTCCTTTAACATCGCATGGTTCGCAAGCACTGCATCCGCTTCCTTCAACAACGCCGGTTTAACATAAGTCGGTATAGCAATACAGAACAAACCCGCCCTTTTTGCAGATTCAACGCCAAGCGGCGCATTTTCGATTACGATGCATTCATTTTTGCTTACTTTTAGCATTTCAACAGCTTTCAAATAGGGCTCAGGAGATGGCTTTCCTTCCTTAACGTCATTCCCGGTCACAATTGCTGAAAATGTATCCGGAAAAAACCGTTCGATCAATTCGATTACGACTGCCCTGTCTGAACCGGATGCGACTGCGAGAAGACATTTATTTTTCAGGAAATTGATACACTCATATATCCCATCAAAAACCTTTACCTTATTTATCTTTGAAAATATCTCCTGCTTTTCATGTGCAAGCCTGAGGAAATCCGCAGGTTCTGGCGTTCTATTAGCTTTTTCGAAAACCAGGTTTATTATCCCCGTATAGTTTGAACCTTCTATGTTGTAGATATCTTCCCGCCTGATATTGATACCCACGTCTTTGAAAACAGATATCCAGGCATCCGCATGATATGGCATGGAATCAACAAGCACGCCATCCATATCAAAAATAACAGCTTTAAGCATATTTCTTATCCCATCTTCTTGGCAGCAAGCTCGATCGCTTCGATCAGGCTATCCTTCGGCATGATCGAAGTAACAGGGATACGCAGGATCTTCTCAACCGTGGTGCTCACAATAGGCGCGCATACAAGCGCTTTTGCGCCATCCCTCTCTGCTTTTATTGCGGCGATAATGGCTTCTTCCATTGATGTGGCAGAATATTCCCTGATCGTTAGGAGCCTTCCACCCACCTTTAATTTCTTCTCGGTAATATAATCAAGCACGGGACGGGCTGCGATAACTGCAATAAAATCGGGTTTTTCGTTTCCTTCCATTTTGCGAAGCACAGAAACGATCTGCCTCAGGGTCTTGATATTTGGTTCGCGCTGGCCTGATAATAGTTTATATATTGTGCTTGCGGGGATACCGGACCTTTCGCTAAAATCCGCAGCTGTCAAACTAAACTCTTCCTTAATTATTCTCTGGAATTCCTTTATAAAGGCTTCATCCGATTCCATTGCTGCACGTATCAGTTCTTCTGAGGTCATCACGATCGTATAGTGGTTATTGATTATTATACGTTTGGGTGAATCGAATTATCCCTATTGCTCAGTCTGCGGATTATCCTTTGAAATTTCATCCACAGATTGCGCAGATTTGTAAGATGAAAAAATCCTTGAACGGCTCTGGGGGAAACCTGAATATTGCTTATGGGCCGATGGCAAATGTAAAGCAAAACCAACATATTTATAACAAACATTAGCAATGTCATCATCATGCCAGTGGATGCAAGAAATCAGGCTCTTCAATATATATCTCTCGCTGAATCGCAGATCGGTCACGGTCAATTCCAGGATGCGTTAACCTCCCTGAACCGGGCAGGAGAACTTGCTCATAAGGCGCAGGCTGCTGATATTTTATCCATTGTTTATGGCACGCTTGGCAATGTTTACCAATTCGCTGGCAGGTATGATGACGCGCTTAAAAATTGCATTATCGCATTAAAGATACAGGAAGAACTGGCAAAACGCGATCCTTTTTTCAATGTCTGGGTCGCAACGACGCTGAATAATCTCGGAGCCCAACTTATTCATATATTTGAAGAACATGAAATTCGTGAATCGAAGAAGGAAAATCCCGGGGCTTTCTTAAAAGCGCTTGATGAGATATATTCATCAAAAAGGAATGATGAAATCATTAAGTTGCTTAAGGGTAACGATGCAGTAATCAAGAATTATTCACCGCTCATGCACAGTAATATAAGCGGAAATAAGCTGGATAACCTGAGATTTGAGGAGATAAAAGACAGATGCAGGGGAGTAGTCATTAAATAATTGGGAAAAACTGAGAATGGAAATCGATGAAATCATAACCAGATTGAAGTCATTATCCAACCCGAAATCGGTGGAGGGGATGGCACGCTTCGGCATCAACCCGGAAAAGACCCTGGGCGTTTCGATCCCGGCTTTGAGAAAATTGGCTAAAGAGATCGGAAGATCTCATGTTCTTGCCCAAAAGCTCTGGAATACAGGTATCCATGAAGCAAGGATTCTGGCAGGAATGATCGACGAACCGGAAAAAGTGGATGATTCCCGGATGGAGCAATGGGTTAAGGATTTTGATTCTTGGGATGTGTGCGACCAGTGCTGCATGAACCTCTTTGACAGGACTGGTTCGGCATACCAGAAAGCGATCGAATGGAGCGGCAGGGAGGAGGAATTTGTAAAAAGAGCGGGATTTGCTTTGATGGCAGTCCTTGCATCTCATGACAGGAAAGCCGGCGATGAAGCGTTCTTGAAGTTCTTTCCCGCGATAGAAAAAGAATCTATTGATGAAAGGAACTATGTCAAAAAGGCCGTAAACTGGGCATTGAGGCAGATAGGGAAAAGGAACCTCAATTTGAACAGGATGGCGATTAAGACCGCTAAAGATATCCGGAAGATTGACTCCGGAGCTGCCAGGTGGATAGCATCAGACGCTTTGAGGGAGCTGGAGGGAGAGGAGGTTCAAAAGAGGTTGCATATCAAGAAAACAAATCAGATTCTAGCTCATGATAAATGTGAGGTAATAAACGATGAATAACGACCAACAACCATCGCTTCAAGAATGGAAGGCACTATACGGGGCAGCACTTGAGTTCAAGGAACTGGCACCGTGGGACTGGATGCACGATTGTGACATTTTCGGGGTCAAAGACCCGGAAAATGGCGAAATAGGATATTGCTGCATAATGGGCGCAGCCGGTGAGCATTACGCCCTCGGGCTTTATCTGGGTTCTGAAGGATTGATGGGGATAACAAAGATACAATCAGGCGAATTCTCAGATCTTAAAGAGGAGGCTTTTTTCCTTCAGAAATGCCTCATGGCATCATTTGAGGACAGGAAATATCTTCAGAAACAGGATCTCCAGCAAATAAAAACCCTGGGCTTGAAGTTCAGGGGTGGCAATGCATGGCCATTGTTCAGGAATCATACGCCCGGGTTCGTACCATGGTATTTGACCGGGGCGCAGGCAAGGTTCCTGACGACAGCTTTGCAGCAGGCGATCGACGTTTCAACGAGATTCAAGAAAGATGAAAAACTGCTCGAACATCCATCAAGAGATCATTATTTTGTAAGGGTTCCCGGCAAACAGGGTGAGAGCATTGTGTGGCAGGATGAGTGGCTTGTTCCTTTGCCTCCTGAAAAAGAAGATTCCCGGGTGATGCATGTTGATGAAACTATCCTGGGCAGGCTGAAGAAAGCAAAATCGCAGCGAAAAGGGACATGGGAGATCGACTTTTTCTATTTGCCCGTGCCCATAAGTGAAAAAGGAGAACGACCGTATTATTCTTTTATGAGCCTGATGGTTGATCACGACTCTGCATTGATTTTTAATTTCCAGTTAGAAAAAAGGGCTGTGTGCATAGCGAATTTTCCCACAAAGTTTATCGAATTCCTTGAGAGGACAAAACTCATGCCGGAAAGAGTACTTGTAAAACGCGATGAGGTACGCAGAATACTGGAACCGCTGGCCGCAAAACTTGGCATAGAAATAAGGTCGGTTGAAAGCCTTCCTGCGATGGAATACGCTGAAAGGTCTATGAGAGGGTTCATGTGAAGACTTCTAATTATACTCTCTCCAGGTCTTCCCGCATTTCGTGCACCTGAAGAACCTGACCTCGCTTTCATCAGCGGCACGAAGCTGCCTCAGCCACCAGTACGCTGTCATATTTCCGCAATCTTCGCATTTGGCGCGCGTTGTGGGCATTCCCATCTCCCTTTCCTCAAGAACCGTAACCTCTCGTTCCTTTATCTCGGTCTTTGAGACAAAACTCTCGGTAATTGCCTTTTCGAACCCGCATTTTACATTCCTGCATTTATAAATATTCTTTGCAGGCATCATCATTGATTTACATTTGGGACAGAATTCCATAAATATCACTCTTAGCGTTTTTTATTATCTCATTATGATCGAATGCCAGTTTGGGTATTTCATTAAATCCAAAGAGCCTTATATCTTTAGCATCCGAACCAGCTTTAAGTTTTCCGAAGCCTTTAGCAAGAAAACATACAGTCACTGTATGACCCCTGGGATCGCGCGCCGGGTCAGAATAAACACCCAGCAGCTTGATAAGTGAAATATCAAGTCCTGTTTCCTCCTTTGCTTCACGGACAGTCGCGGCTTCGACCGTCTCCCCAACCTCAACAAAGCCGCCTGGAAGCGCGAATTGATTTTCATAAGGTGGATTCACGCGCTTTATTAAGACAAGCTTATTATCATACAGTATCACAGCATCCACTGTCAATAGTGGTGTTACAGGAACAAATTTTTGTTCATTTAGGTTCGTAGTTCACTCTCATCCTTTTATTACATGAACAAATGTGTTTTGGAAATTTAATGAGTACCACATATAACGTGCAGCTTTAATCTGTTGTTCCGGCAACAGCTTCTACTGGCAAAGCGACAGTTATATCCTTGATGCTTCTCATGGGAATTTTTTTTGAAGCATCCAGTATCTCAAGGGAGATAATCCTGCCATCTTTTGTATAATCTATAATAATTCCATCAGCGATTTCTTTACTTATGTTGTATTTTCCCGGCTGGAATTTTATATTCATTGCATCCACTTCGGGATCATATGTTATTTTCATTTATTCACCTTATCTTTCAGGGTGAGTACAATATACTGTTATCACCAAATATTTCTCATTTTCAATTCTATATACTATTCTCAGGAGTCTATCTTTTATAAGCTTATGCGCGACCTTAATTTTGTCTCTACCGCTTACAACTGCATCAGGGTGCTGTAGAGAACTCTCAATTATTTTTTTTTTGGAATTTTTCTTTCAGCAATTTTCTCTTGAGCATGAACGGAATAAAGAATATTCACGAAATCAGAGTTTTCGCTATGAAAAAACATATTTATGTGGATGGATTGAATGTTCGTAGAATGGTTGAGGATCTTGGTTATCTGATTCTTAAGAATGTATCTCGAACAGGTATGCCTATTGATAAAATAAGTGAAGTTGTTGAGAGGTTGAATCATTTGAAGAAAAAAGCGAGAATTGCAAAGGGAACCCGAACGAGGGTAGAGCCAGACCAGCAGAATTGTTGTTGAAATCAGGTGAATTGATACTTTGTATAGTTGGACTCTATCATCTTATTAAAGGGTGGAAAGGTCCGTCAAGCCCGATTAATTTTTCAGATGTTAGACTGATATTGCCTGCAGAAATTTATATATTTAGCGTGTTCGATGATGGGAATTTTAACGGTACAACTTGTATATCAAAACAATAATAAGGCGATAGAAAAACATTTATTTTTCATACAGTATCTATGAACCTGAGGAGGTTCATGATTACTTTCACCCCGCTCTCGTAAAGTTTATATCCTCACAAGATATGGTAGAGTTGCCTCTCAAACACAAAAAATTAAACTGGAGGCTTGAGAAAAAATATGAGCGAAATAACAAAACAAATAGAAGCCCGATTCTTAGAACTGGGCGTAAAGATAGAGACAAGCGAAATCGACGCAAAGCTTGACCAGCTGATCAATAAATTCAAGGTCCCGCCAGAAGAAGCCCGCCGGAATGTAATAAATTACTTTTTAAAGAAACACAACATCCCGAAGTCCGAATTTTTCACACCGCGGGAAACACCGCAGGTAAAAGCATCCGATATCAAAGAAGATGGAAAGTGGGTGACATTGCGCGGTAAAGTCGTGCAGTTATGGGAAAGCAATTCGGAATCCATCTCACAGGCAGGTTTGTTCGGAGATGAATCGGGGACGATAAAATTCACCAAATGGACTAAATCGAATTTGCCAAACGTTGAAGAAGGAAAAAATTACCTGTTAAGGAATGTAACCACTTCCGAATACCAGGGACAATTCAGCATCAAGCTCAACAAGACGAGCGAGATAATCCCTATCGCAGAAAATATTGAAGTGGGCACAATAATCACCGAATTCACAGGAGCGATTGTGGATGTCCAGAGCGGCTCAGGTCTCATAAAGAGATGCCCCGAATGCAACCGGGCTCTTGTAAAAGGCGCATGCGGCGAACACGGGAAAGTTGAAGGTGTATATGACCTGCGGATAAAAGCCGTCCTTGACGATGGCGAAAAAGTGCAGGATATTTTGATGAACAGGGAAATAACCGAAGTATTCACCGGTATCACCCTTGAAAAAGCAAAAGAAATGGCAACAGAAGCCCTTGACCAGGGTGTAGTGCTTGATGTTATAAAAAACAAGCTCGTGGGACGCTATTATGTCGTGACCGGAAAGAAGCTTGACAGGTTCATACTGGTCGATTCCATCAAACCTGATGTAAAACCGATAGAAGAAGACATAGCAAGGATACTTGCAGCAACGCCTGTGGCAGCGGAGGCGTGATCATGGCTGAAAATGGATCAGGATATGTTCGTGAAGTAGCGCACCGTGTATTTGCAGCAGAATTAAAGGAATCAAATCTCCAGTCAAAAGAAGGACATGACCAGTATTCACCGCAGTATCTCATCACCCCGACAGGAGCAAAATGCAATCGCATCTTCATCGTGGGCACGCTCACAGAAAAGGAAGATGTCGGAACGGATTCTGAATTCTGGCGCGGTCGCATTGTTGACCCCACGGGCGTATTCTACGTTACAGCCGGGCAGTACCAGCCCGAAGCCGCGCAGGTGCTTGCAAGAACAGCGCCTCCTGAGTTCATTGCAGTTATCGGGAAGCCAACGACTTTTACGACAAAGGAAGGAAATGTCCTTACTTCCATAAGGGCTGAGTCCATGCATGTTGTGGATGCAGCAACGCGCGACAGGTGGGTTGTTGAGACCGCGAATTTGACTGCAAAGAGAATCGCAAGATTGCAGGGCAATGATCCTGATGCTGTGAAAGCGAGGGAGCATTACTCAACGGATGTGGAGCAATATAAGGCGATGGTTGCGATGGCGGTGGAGTCGGTGAGGGCACGGTAGAAGGTGCCCTATTTTTTTTTCATATTTGAAAATGTGTGATATTTCATCGACTAATCGTGTCTTAGGCGATTGATTTATTACTGATTTCCGTATATGCCCAATCCATCAGCTTGCCTTTCTAATTATTAAACCAGAAGTTTTATTGACTCCATAGCTGAAAAATCGGAAAATCAGGGCAAGATTTAAATAGTATTAGCAATTATTATCATTATCATGATAAGAACCAGGCGTTTTAATTACCAGGCCTTTACTAAATGCCCCGGATTCTTATGGATATAATGTAGAAAGGTGGAAATATGCTAAGAAAAAATGTATCTATAAGCGACACTCACTTGAAAATGCTTGATCCGCTATTAAAGAAACATCAGGGAAATCTTTCCGCAGCAATGCGGGATATCATTGATTTCACTGGTTTTGTTACAGAAAATATGGGAAGCCTTGAAACCGCCAAAGACCTCTTCAAGGAAAAAAACCATGCAATGGAGGAGACAAGGAACCGAATATACGGAATAACCATACCATTGACAATGTTCAGGTGGTTATTAATCAATAAGAAAGGAAATCTTCCTCCAATAAATGAAGCGATCCAGCTTTTTTCGAATAAAAGTATAAATAGTTATGATATAACAACTTTGAATAAAGTAATAAATGAAGAAATATCATTCCTGAACTGGCCCATAACCGTAAATTTAGGCAGTGAAAACGGGCAGATATCCATTCAAATAACAGGCGTTGATCCGGAGATCAATATTTTCTATGCTAAATTGATATCCATGTTTTTATCAAACAATAAAAACCCCCAAAAAATAAGCAAAATTATAAAATATCCTGCATCTATTTACATATTATTCTCAAGCGCTTCCACACATGAAGAAGCCTTCCAGTCGATCCAGGAAACCTTCGGTGCAGCAAAGAGGGATGAAATTCCATTTCAAAATGATATCCTGATGGCAACAGCATAAAATTTTCGATAATTAAGAAAATGGAGATTTAAGACAGGATAAACAGGATCGTCGGGATACGGAACTATTGCATATCATGTAAATCCTGTCAAAAGAATTGAGAGAATAAATAATTAATCTTGATATCGAAATACGTTCATTTCCGGAGTTTTTAATCAATTTATTGAGTTATTTCAGATCAGACTTTTTTTGGTTTCCAGTATTAAATTAAGTTAAACGACCATCATCAAATCCATACAGTCTATTTGATTTTAATGCGTACTGAATATACTGGGAGTTTGAGGATAAAAAAATGATTGCCCCCTTGGGCCGATAATGGCAAAAGGTGGTAAATTGCAAATATTACCGGCCATTGGGGTTCAATGAGTGGTATATGTTCCTATTTATATAAGGATGAGTGAGATAAACTGCGCATAATATCACACGAAAGAAATTTCCATAAGATCGGGTGTGAACCGTAATGTGAATTTCGAGATTTATTGTGAATTTTAATCATACTAACCCTTATATTTTTGTGCAATCGAACTTAATGGTATATGATCCCGAAGAAATCAAGTTCCATCCTCATAGTAAATAGCGAACCGGATATTGCCGAACTTTTTGCAGAAATGCTCTTGATGGGAGATGAGTCATATATAATAAATGCAGCGAACACAGGTAAAGGGTGCCTTCGGGCAATGGAACGAAATCTCCCGGACCTTATCCTGCTCGATACGGAAATTCCTGACATGGATGGCTGGGAATTGATCGAGCAGATCAAAAAGAACTGGCAGGAGATACCAGTTATAATTATCAGTTCAAAAGCCCCTGTTATTGAGGATTTCATGCGTATTTCATTAGTATCCGACTATCTCATGAAACCAGTCACACTTGATGGTCTCCTGATGGCTGTCAAAGATGCCCTGGAATTGCCACGCCTTATTGACCAGTGTATCGGAAGCGTTAACAAATATATGGATAAAGAAGAATCGTTATACTTTTTATTCCTCCTTCTAAAACAGAATATATCCGACAGGAAGCAGTATATATTGATGAAGCAACTATCTTCCGATAAAAACCGGGGTAAGAAGGTGGAAACAAAACTGATGCTGGATAATTTAAAAGGAAAAATCAATAAAGTAAGAAACGATATTGATTATTTCAAGAATCATAAGGTTTTATTTGCCTGATTTAGTTTTCATAAGCTTTCTTAACACCAATCTTCACACTTTTTTCACAACTTTGTTTATATCCACGTATCATTCTAATAATGATTAGAATCAAGGTATGGCGTAATGACGCCACCTGAGTTTCGAAAAAAAATAATGGAGGCGTTATGAAAGCTAAAGGAACAAAATTAATAAGGAATGAAGACGCCGATGTTGGTATTGGTACACTGATCATCTTCATCGCTATGGTACTTGTCGCAGCGGTGGCGGCAGCGGTATTGATCCAGACATCAGGCGTGCTGCAGCAAAAAGCTCAGCAGACAGGTAAAGAAGCGACGGCTGAGGTCTCTTCCAACTTGAAAATCATATCGGTTGTCGGCACCGTTTCCGGCAGCACAATTAATCAATTAACCGTATTGGCAGAAGTATCAGCAGGCGGAAATCCTATAGATACAACCGCAATGAAATATAAATTTATTAGTGCCAGTAATACGTCTTTTGAATCCGTAACTTATACTGAAGACCGGGCAGTAACTTCTGATACTGTTTTAGAACCAGGAGAACTTGGCAAATTCGTATTTGATCTGGGCACTGGCCAAACGTTGGCTGTAAGGGCCACTGCAACTCTCCAGTTTATACCTGAAACAGGTACCATGGTAGTAAAGGATATGGTAGTCCCGGCCACATTCGGAGGGCGGACAGAGATTCAGTTATTCCCATGAAGGAAATATTCTATGAAGGTGATACTATGATTAAATCAAAAAATAAAATATTGAACAACAACACAGGTGATGTCGGTATTGGCACCCTGATAATCTTTATCGCTATGGTACTTGTTGCAGCAGTTGCGGCAGCCGTGTTGATCCAGACATCCGGCGTTCTGCAGCAAAAAGCCCAGTCCACTGGAAAGGAAGCAACTGCAGAAGTTGCTTCTAATCTGAAGGTAGTATCGGTAATCGGTAATGCAAATAGTACTCACATTGCAAACCTTACAATAGCAGTTCAAACCGCTGCCGGTGGAACAGATATAGACTTTTCCAAGGTTGTTATTAAATATATAGATATCGTTGATACGGAAACAATGCAATACGGTCTGACATCGAATACAAGCAATTTTAAGGTTTCAGATAGTGCAGGAAGCGCTAACCAGGTCTTGTCTCCAGGTGAGCTTGGAGTAATTACAATCACTCCGACGCATGCCCTGGCTTTAAGGGACAAGGCAACAATTCAGATCATTCCTGAGACAGGCGCAATGGTTATCAAGGATGTCGTAGCTCCTGCAACCCTTAAGGGTAGTTATATCCAGCTATTCCCCTGAAAAGGGGAATTTTTTTCCTTTATATAATGGAGTAATACATGAAAGCAAACCGGAAATTCCTGGAAGACAATGAAAGAGGTGATATAGGAGTCGGCACTTTGATCATATTCATCGCGATGGTGCTTGTAGCCGCAGTGGCTGCCACTGTTTTGATATATACAACAGGGTCGCTTCAGCAGAAAGCGACAAAAACCAGCAAATAAGCGACACAGCAGATATCATCGAATATCATCGTGGAACAGGTACTGGGCGACAGAACTGCGGCAATAAATTCTGATATAGACAGTTTATTGATAAGGATCAAACCGGATGTGGGAACCACTTCAATAGACCTGAGGCAGGTCATTGTGACAGTTATGGATTCTACAGAGCGTTACGATCTTAAATATGGTAATTATACTGCAATTGCAGTCCGCGATGAAGATCTATCATTTACTAACGTTACGCCGGTACTTAACAGTGGAGATTTGATAGAAATCATAGTCACCCAGGCTGAAATACCGGCTATTACATTATCTCCGAGAAAAACCTTCTGGCTATCATTGAACCAGGAACTTGGGCAGGCTGTAAATCTTGAAATAGCAACACCCAACTCATTCGGAGTAAACAGGTACGTCCGACTATATCCATAACAACGGGAGGCCAGATGGGATTTTCAACATCTGCTGTTGTAGCCGTAATCACCGTATCGTTAATCTATACGGCTGCAATGTTTTATCCCCTGGCCGAAATGTCCTATCATAAAGTCCTGGAGGCAGAAAAAAGTTCAAAAGAACGATGGAACGAAAAATTGAATACAAAAATAGTTATTACAGATTGGACGGGCAATAATCTGACAATTTATAACAATGGATCAGTCACCCTGAATTCAAGTAAGATTAACGTCCTGATTGATGGTGACCTGACATCGTCTTTCTCAGTAAATCCCGGAGGAGTCTGGTCTCCGAAAACATCCGTTGAAGTGAATATCGGCGTATCAAGCGGCAGGGTCAAGATCATAGCTGCAAACGGGGCGGCTGACTATTACACGGCAATATAGGTGATATGAATGGGCGCAGGTACTTCCGCGACAGAGATGGTTTTCTTCATAACATCTGTCATAATCGCATTAAGTGTAGTGGGAGCCATTTTCATGAATGTCCAGTCGATCTCAACGGCGGTAACCATTGGAAGCAGGACCCTTACCGAACAGTTAAGGACGGACATTACAGTGATCAACGACCCGGATTTCATCCATTATTCATCCGGGAATTATACTTTTTACATAAAAAACACCGGGGCTGAAGAACTCGGTACTGAATACATAAATGTCTTGATTGACGATACACTTATTCCCGATAGCGATCTTGACAAAACGATAATAGGAGGCGACCAGACCTGGTTGACCGGTGACGTTTTAAAGATAAACGCCACCATAGGTTCACTCGGGACTGGCAGTCATAATCTCAGGGTCATAACAGCCAATGGTATTGAAGATACATTTCCATTCAGGATTTAAATTATGGCAGGATATTCTTTTATTCTTGACAGGGACGAATTGAACCAGATGCTTGGCGGCGGTTTTCCCAAAGGTTCACTCATTATGATCGATGGTCCAAGCGGGAGCGGAAAAAGCGCCCTTTGCCAGAGATTTGCATTCGGGCTTCTGGATAACAAGACAACCGTTACTTATGTCTCCACCCAGCTGACCACCAAGAATTTCATCCGCCAGATGAATTCCCTTGATTATCCTATAGGCATCAGGCTGCTAAAAGGAGAATTACTTTATATTCCTGTTTTCCCGCTATTGAAAGAATCCAAGCCAAGGATAGATTTTATCAAGCGCCTGATGAGCGCAGAAGTCCTGTTTGAAAAGAACGTAATTATTATTGATACTCTTTCCGCCCTCATAAGATATGGCACGGATGCCGAGAAGAGCCTTGAGCTTATTTCTTTTTTCAAGAAATTGACCGGCATGCAAAAAACCATTATTATCACAATGGACAGCACCGAAATGCCCCAGAACGTAGTGAACGAATTCAAGGATGCTGCTGAGATACTGATCACACTGAAAATGCGCCAGATGGGAACTGAAATATTGAGGACCATGGTGATAAATAAATATTCTCGTCCCGAGATCCAGGTCGGAGCCATGATAGGTTTCAAGGTCGAAGCGAAAAGCGGTGTTATGATCAACATTTCGGGAGTTTCATAAGGAGGCGTTCATCCTGGATGATAAATTCGAAGAAGCGATGAAAAGAAATCCGCATCTTGCTGAATATGTGGAGAAATGCAAGAAAGAAAGCGGTGTTATGCCGGACTTTTTTCCCAAGTTATCCCGTGATATAGTAGATATCCCTGTCATAAATATCATTTATCCGGTAGGTGATCCGATATTTATCCATCTGAAAGGAGATAAAGTATCAAGGAAAACGGCATATATTGCAGTTGAACCTGCCTTATTGCCGGAGGAATCAAAAAAATATAAGCTGATAATGGATTCAATTCTCGAAAAAGCCGCAGATGAAATTGTTCCTGAAAACGAAGACCAGTTACGAAAATTAATAATGAAACTTTTTAATGAATCCGTACATATCGAAGGCAGTTTTGCCCCGACAAGTTTTTTAGACAAGTTTCTTGGTGTAAAGCTTGTTTCTTTATCCCAGCTTGAATATGATAAAATATCTTATTTCCTTGACAGGGATATAATAGGCCAGGGTCCGATAGAGCCGTTGATAAGAGATCCCTATCTTGAAGATATTCACAGTATTGGAGTAAGCGGGATTTATATTGTACATAAAATACTGGCGATGCTAACAACGAATCTTTCCTTTGGCACCGCGGATTACCTGAGCCACTGGCTTCACACCATGGGTGAGCGTATCGGCAGGCCTGTGAGTGATGCCCGTCCCATAATCGACGGTTCCCTTCCTGATGGTACGAGGATCGCAGCTATTTACAGTACTGATGTTAGTAAAAGGGGTTCCAGTTTCACCATGAGAAAATTCATGGAGATACCGGCAAGCATTCCCCAGCTTATAAAATGGGGAAGTGTTGACGCTAACCTTTGTGCTTACCTGTGGCTCCTGCTTGAGAACCAGATGAGCATATTTTTCAGCGGTGAAACAGCAAGCGGTAAGACAACTATGCTTAACGCTGCATTGCCATTTATCAGCAGCAGATCAAAGATGTATACGGTAGAAGATACGGCTGAAGTACTTCCACCGCAGCCAGCGTGGCAGCAATTGATCACAAGACTTGATGGCCCTGTAGAATCGCAGGTCGATACATTCACCCTTCTAAAAGTCGCCCTCCGGTCCAGACCTAACTATATCATTGTAGGTGAGATCAGGGGCGCTGAAGGAGCGGTGGCATTCCAGGCGATGCAAACGGGACATGCCGTTCTTGCCACATTCCATGCCTCATCGGTCAAGAAACTTCTCCAGCGTCTTACAGGTGTACCTATCAATATCCCGCCGACATTTGCGGATAACCTCAATGCGGCTTTGATACTACAGGCAATATACAGGAAAGGCAAATATTTGCGAAGATGCACTTCGGTTGATGAGATCGAGGGATACCTGGAAGAAGCGGGAGGCGTAATAACCCGTGCCGTTTTTGAATGGGATTTTACCAATGACAGGCATCGGTTCAGGGGCATGAACAATAGTTTTCTTCTTGACAGGATAGCAGTCAAACAGGGATATGATGATAAGCGCCTGATATACGATGAACTTTCACTGCGCGCGAAGATCCTCACAAGGATGGTTGAAGAAAATATCCTGGATTATTATAAGGTAAGAGATATAATATGGGCTTTCCAGGATAGGGGTCTTGAAGGCATTCCTTTTGAGGTATGAATGAAAACAAAAGTCATATTTCACTGTCTTGGCATATCGCAACAAACTTATTTTAAAAAATTCGTGATCCCGGTTTCGATCCTGGCTATTATGTTCCCTTTAGTGATTCTAATCCTGGTCCCTTCTATCGTACAGGGTGTTATGCTGATCGGGATAATATTAGTCCCCCTGGCTCTTTTTTCCATTGTGATAATATACCCAATATCAAGTCTTGAAAACAAAAAGAAAGACATTGATAATAATATGCATTATTACATCACTCATATGGGGGTTCTTGCAACTTCCCAGATGTCAAGGATCGACCTGTTGCTGAAGTTGTCACACACTGAAGCATATGGTTACCTGGCTAAAGAAACCGGAAGAATATATGCTCTCATTTACTACTGGCATGTAAGTTTCCCGGTAGCGTGCCGGTTCATAGGGAACAGGACACCTTCGGTGCTTTTTGCTGATTTTCTTGACCGGCTGGCGCATTCGGTGCAGGCGGGACAGAAATTTGAAGATTTCATAATATCAGAACAGACAGTAGTCATGAATGATTTCATGACAATGTACCAGGACTCTCTAAATTCCATCGATATGGTAAAAGAAATGTTCGTTTCAATGTGCATGTCTCTTATTTTCATTGTGGCCTTTGCTATAATTATGCCTATAATTACAGGAGTGGATTCTATTTTACTCCTTGGTGGCGCCATAGTCATATTTGTTATGACAGAATTAGTCATATTGTTATATGCAAGATCAAAAGTGCCTGCCGACCGGATATGGCATACACTGAATATTGAGACAGTTGCCGACAGGAGGATCAAGTGGTCAATGCCGGTTTCCCTGTTCCTTTGTATGATCGTAACCGGGGCTGTATTATTATTCACCCAGCTTCCTACACCCATCATGTTCGCAATCTCCCTGTCACCCCTGTTACTGACTGGATTAATAGCGCGTTTTGAAGAAGATAAGATAAAGCGATATGATAATAATTTCGGCGCGTTCATTCGCTCTCTTGGCGGCGCGGCAGGATCAAGAAGCGGGCTCATCCTTGAATCATTAAAAGAATTGCTTAACCACGATTTTGGTCCTCTTTCTGAAAATGTTAATAACCTGTATAAAAGACTTAAAACCCGGCTCAATACCCCGCGATCATGGGAACATTTTGCGGCAGGAACAGGAAGTAATCTGATAGAACGTTTTGCGACGATGTTCGTTGAAGGAACGAATGTCGGTGGAAAACCTACGGTTATCGGGGAAATTATCAGCAAAAATTTTATGGCTATCCTTTCAATGAGGAAATTGAGATACAGCAGCGCTTCCAGTCTTATAGGTGTGCTCTACGGGATGACCGCGGGAATAGCGGCAACAATGTTCCTTGCCCTGTCCATAATAGCAATGCTGGCTAAACTATTTTCGCATGTATCCATTCCTGAGATCGACATAGGGATTTCGATCGCGACAATAGGTGCCACAAATATCCCCCTTATGACTTCAATGCTTATGGTAATGATGGTTTGTCATTCGTTGATATCCGCAATGCTTATCAGGGTTGTTGACGGCGGGCATCATTTTAACACATATACCCATTTTGTGGGGCTGGTATGGATTTCCGCCCTGACGGCAGAAATAACGTTACAGGGAATGGGACCGCTGCTGGGAATGTGATTTAGTTATATCACACAAATATCACACCTTCGTTTATAGAGGTGTGGGTGGATTTAACAATTATAAATCGATCAAATATAATTAAATAATAGACCCATTAAAAATTAATTGATCGGAGGAACAATGGCTGGAAAAATTTTGCTTGTAGATGATGCGGCATTCATGAGAATGATGTTAAAAAAAATCATTGCCCCGACTGGAAATGAAGTTCTGGAAGCTGTCGATGGTTCAGATGGAGTTGCTAAATATAAGGAACATAAACCGAATCTTGTATTCCTGGATGTGGTAATGCCGAACATGGACGGGATCGAATGTTTGAAACAGATAATTGCGCATGACAGCGCTGCAAAAGTTATTATGTGCAGTTCGATAGGGCAGCAGACAGTTGTGAATGATGCCATCAAAATAGGCGCCAGGGATTTTATTGTCAAACCATTCGATGCTGCAAAAGTACTTGAAAGCGTTTCCAAGAATATGTGACCTTGGTTACACATGTCACGGATAAAAGTGCTTGTTGTCGATGATTCCGCGTTTATGCGCAAGATCATCAGTAATATCCTGGCCGCATCACCGGATATAGAAGTGATGGGCACGGCAAAAAACGGGCAGGAGGCAATAGAAAAAATCACCAACCTCCGGCCTGATGTAGTAACAATGGACATAGAAATGCCGGTTCTTGATGGTTTGCAGGCGCTTGGCTATGTAATGAGCGAGTGCCCCACTCGCGTAATAATGCTTACGGGGGCAGAATCTGAACACGGGGATCTGACAATGACAGCTTTTCAGTATGGCGCTATTGATTTTATTCAAAAACCTTCCGGGAATATAAGTCTTGACATGGAAAAGATCAGGGATGACCTGATAAAAAAGGTAATAGCTGCTGCGCGGGTTGAAGTTCGTAAACTCGGTTTCATTGAAGAAAAACTGATCAAGAAAGAAAAAATAGTGTCTCCCTTAAGAACAAGAGTGAAAAAAATAATTATAATAGGTTCATCCACAGGCGGTCCCAGGGCTTTGCAGCAGGTCATACCACTTTTGCCTTCTAACCTTTCGGCGCCTGTTCTTGTTGTTCAGCATATGCCTGCAGGATTCACAAAATCCCTGGCAGAGAGGCTGAATTCCCAATCCATGATGAGGGTGAGAGAAGCTGTGGAAGGAGATCTCATTAAACCGGGCACGGTTTTGATAGCGCCCGGGGACTTTCATATGACAATAAGACAGCAAAAGATCGACGGGGAACTCAGCGAAGTTATCGCGCTTACAAAAGGGGATAAAGTCCAGGGGGTACGGCCTTCAGTTGATGTTCTTCTTGAATCGGCAGCCCGCATATACAAAGAGAACTCGGTTGGTGTAATACTTACAGGAATGGGTTCCGATGGTTCTGATGGAATAAAGAAACTCAAGCTGGCGGGCGGAAAGGTCATAGCTGAGGATGAATCGACATGCGTAGTATATGGTATGCCCAGGTCTGTGATTGAACAAAACCTGGCAGATTACATTTTACCAATACATAAAATTGCCCAGAGCATTGCGGAAATCTCTTAGAGGATATAATTATGGATGATATGTCTGAATATAAAGAAATGTATACGGTTGAATCCGCGGAACACCTTCAATCAATGAATGAGGCGCTTCTTAGTCTTGAGAAAGACCCGAAAAACAGTGAAACTATAAACGTGATGTTCAGGGCAGCCCACACCCTCAAAGGTATGTCTGCTACCATGGGTTTTACCAATATTAAAGAACTCACGCATAATATGGAAAACCTGATGGACAGGGTGCGGAAAAATGAACTGGCGCTTGACTCTTCCATAATAGATGTCCTTTTTGAATGTCTTGACGCCCTTGAAAAAATGGTTGAAAACCCGGAAAAATCCTCTGAGTTTGACGTCAGTGCTCTTATCGCAAAAATATCAACATCAGAAGGGAAAGGATCTTCAGTGGATCTATTAAAAAAGGAACATGCTGGTCTGACCGGAAGTATTGGAGATCATGAATTAGCAGGCAGCGTTTCACCTTCCGGAAAAATGGAAATCGCAAAGCCAATGGAAAAATCCGGGACCGGATGCAATATTTTTGAAGTATCGGTAACTCTGCATGAATCCTGCATGCTCAAGGCCGCCAGGTCAACCGTAGTATTGAGAAACCTGTCAGAACTTGGCGAGATCCTTGAAACGATTCCACCGGTCAAAGACCTGGAGGATGAGAAGTTCGACAGGGAATTCAAGGTAATCATTTCAACTAAGGAAGATGCTGGTAAAATAGAAGATGCTGCAAAAAAAGTATCGGAGATATTAAAAGTTGAGGTAAAACCTCACATCGGTGGAACGGAGAAAATAAAGATCGAGGAAAAAACATGCACGACTGACGGCAGCAAGACCTCGATAAAAAGCGTACAGAGCGTGCGGGTAAGCATAGAACGCCTTGATTCTCTCATGAACCTGGTAGGAGAGCTGATTATAAACAAGATCAGATTGATGCAGCTTGCAAGTACGCACAAATTGGATGTACTTGAAGAAACGCTTGCAAGCCTTAACCGACTCACGAATGACCTGCAGGAAGAGATCATGGCATCAAGGATGGTGCCTATCGAGCAGATATTTAACAGGTTCCCCAGGATGGTCAGGGACCTTGCGAAAAAAGAGGAAAAAGATATTGAACTGGTATTAGTGGGTGGGGATATCGAACTTGACCGCACCGTACTTGATGAGATCGGAGATCCGCTTGTACATATCCTGAGAAATTGCGTGGATCATGGCATAGAATTACCCGAAGTCAGGAAACAAATTGGTAAGAAACCCAAAGGAACTATTACATTGACAGCGCGGCGTGAGAAAAATCACGTAGTCATTGAAGCAAAGGATGATGGTAAAGGGATCGATCCGCAAAAAATGAGGGATTCAGCAGTAAAGAAGGGTTTAATGTCCCAGGAAGAGGCAACCAAACTTTCAGATACTGAAGCTATAAACCTGTCATTCCTGCCAGGATTCAGTACTGCCGAGAAAGTGACTGAAATCTCAGGACGAGGGGTTGGGATGGATGTTGTAAGGACCAAGATAGGCGGCATGGGGGGCTCAATTAAACTTGATTCAGTCGTGGGAAAAGGAACCACTATCGTACTCAAGCTGCCACTGACTGTCGCAATTATTCATTCACTGATGGTAAAAGTGGGAAAGGATATCTATGCAATCCCGATCACCAATGTCATCAGGGACCTCTCTATCAAGAAGAAAGAAATAAAGACAATAAAGGGCGAAGAAGTGATATTAATACGGGGAGAAGTCCTGCCTATAGTGCGACTGCATAAGCTCTTTGATATTAAAAGCAATGGTTCTGAGGAGCTCCTCGTAGTGGTCGTGGAACGCGCAGGAAATAACGTCGGACTTGTTGTTGACCAGGTTATCGGACAGCAGGAAGTTATTATAAAAAACCTTGATAATAACATCTTAAAAGGCGTAAAAGGATTTGCAGGGGCGACAATACTGGGGGATGGTAACGTTGCATTGATACTTGATGTAGGAACATTACTATGATGAATTCAACACAGGCAACTGGAATACATGAAGATGAGCTCGAATTTACGGAATTGAAGAAGATCATTAAACGAAAAATAGGATTCAATTGTGAAGACTACAAACAGCCGCACTTAAGAAGAAGGCTGGCTGTGAGGCTCCGGGTAACAAAATCAAAATCCTATAAGGAATATTCTGATATACTTTTAAAAAGCGGCGAAGAAGAAAAGCAATTAAAAGAAACATTGACCGTAAACGTAACCGAATTGTTCAGGAACCCGGAAATGTTTGAATCTGTCAGGTTGAATGTGCTTCCGGAATTGATCAAAAGCAAAGGAGAGAACAGGATACTGAAGATCTGGAGCGCGGGATGCTCAAACGGCGAAGAAGCAAGTTCCATTGCGATAATGCTACGAGAATTCCTTGGGGCATCTTTTAAGAGATACAATATCTCCATCCTGTGCACGGATATTGATGATGATTCGCTTTCGAAAGCGGAAAAGGCGACGTTTACTCCCAAACAGCTTGAAAAAATAAGTAAGGAAAGGCTGGATCGGTTTTTCGTTAAGACTGATAACGGTTACGTGTTAAATGATGAGCTAAGGAAGCTCTTAAAAGTGAAACATCATGATATGATCTCAGGTCTGAAATTATCGGGTTTTGACCTTATATATTGCAGGAATGTAACAATATATTTTGAGCAAAAATTACAGGAAGTTTTGTACCAGAATTTCTATAATGCTTTAAATGAAGGGGGATATTTTGTCATGGGAAAGACAGAATCCTTAGTCGGGCCAGCGGGGCGGCTCTTTAAAGCTGTTGACCTGAAAGAAAGAATATACCAGAGGAAGGAGAGATTATGACGGATGGAAAAACTCTTACGGAATTTCAAAAAGATGCGCTGACAGAAGTGGGGAATATCGGGATAGGACATGCTACAACATCTCTTTCCCAGATGGTCAATAAAAGGATCTGGATATCTATTCCCGATATGAGACTGCTTCCTTTGATCGAAGTGCCGGCACTGGTAAGAAATGAAGACCCGGTTGTCGGGGTAATATTGGAACTTACAGGCGATGCAAAAGGATTTCTCCTGCTATTGCTGTCCAAAAGAACCGCAAAAATGTTGATCAGGTTAGTTCTTGGGGAAGCTGATGAAACGAAGGGATTTGATGAAATGGAAGTATCTGTTCTTAAGGAACTTGCCAACATAATGGGTGGCACGTACATCAGCTCTCTTTCAAATTTTCTATCTATATCGATAGGGATTTCAACTCCATCACAGGCGTATGACATGTCAGATGCGATCATTAACCAGGTATTGTGTCTTATGAGCCCGGATGTCAATGATATACTGTATCTTAAAACAGAATTTACCATTAATGAAGAAAAGATCGATGGTAAAATACTGGTATTTACAGATGCGGAGTCTTTGAAAAATATGCTTGACGCCATCAACAAGCTTGTTTAGAAGCAGGGAAATGCAAATTTTCTATATTATAAATTAAGGGGATGCTAAGCGTTTCAATTGATGTCATTATCATAAGCATAATAACAAAGATAGCTTTATCCCCTGTCTGTATAATATAGAATCTAATATGGATGTAAAACCAGAAAAAATATTGATAGGTATAGCGGACTATGCAGTTTTCCATAACCCGGCCATTCTCGTGACCATTGGTCTTGGTTCTTGTGTAGGGATCTCCATCCGGGACCCTGTAGCAAGATTCGGCGGCCTGGCACATATACTTCTTCCCAGTATCAAGGAATCGACAAATAAGGATAATCCTTTGAAATTTGCTGATTCGGCTATCGAGATAGTAGTCGATGCGCTGCTCAAGAAAGGATGCGTAAAAAGCAGGTTAGAGGCTAAAATTGCCGGCGGGGCAAGTATGTTCAGTTTTGGCAACACAACTATGAATATCGGGGAAAGAAATGTTGAATCTGTAAAAAAAAAGCTGAATGAACTGAATATCCCGTTGGTGGCAAGTGATACCGGGGCAAATTACGGGAGGACGATAGAATTCAATATCGCCTCAGGAGTCATGTCAGTAAAAAGTGCTTTTAACGGAATCAAGAATATTTAGTTCAGTGATGTCTTTCGTGCCCGGCATCACTCAACGTGCATTCTGCGCATTCGAATTGCAGTGTCGTGTGAAGGATCTGGAACCTGTCTTTAACGGTTTTGCTTATATTGCTTATTAATATCTCTGTCTGCTGCACATGTATCCTGTCCACAAGCACATGCGCACTCATGGCATGGATATGAGAACAGATACTCCAGATATGGATATCATGAATTCCTTTAACACCTTCTATTTCCATCAATACTTTTGTGAGAGAATCAGCATCGACGTGCTGGGGCGCAAATTCAAGAAGTATCCTGGCTGAGTTAAAAACAAGAGTAAACGCGCCGTAAAGAAGCATAGAACCAATGATAATACTAAGCGCAGGGTCAATGATAGACATTCCAGTGAATATGATGACCACGGCGCCGGCTATCACAGCTATTGATGCAAGAGCGTCGCCTATTACATGGAGATATGCCCCTTTTATATTGAGGTCATGATGCCCGTGTAATTTCAAAGCCACCCATGCATTGACAAGAAGGCCGATGGTTGCTATCACAAGCACTTCCTGGCCCTTTACTACGGGCGGGTCAAGGATCCTGTTATATGCTTCATAAAAAATGAAAAACGCTATCCCTATGATAGTTAAACCATTGATAAGGGCTGCAAAAATCTCGAACCTGTGATATCCGAAGGTCATATTGCTGTTTGACGGGCGGGCTGATATCCGTATTGCGCCATAGGTAAGAAGTAAGGCTATAGCATCCATTAATACATGAGCTGCATCAGAAAGGAGGGCGAGGCTGTTTGATAGTTTCCATCCTATTAATTCAAGGATGAAAATAAGGGTTGTCAGGAGGATGGCGATTTTCAGGTTTTTATCTATGTTTTCCATATCTGATGCTTTTTGTATTGTATTTTTGACTCAACTTATTTGAGAGGATCTACAGGATAATCAGGATTGGTTCGCATCCTGTCGATCCTGTCTTGCATTTTCATTTTCTTGAATCATATTCATCTTGCCATTTGGCCGGATAGGGGAATATTCACGAGATAGGACTCAGATCGCGCGGATACGCAAGGATACGATTATCCATGTAGGTGCGTTTTATCTGTGTCATCCGTGTTCCAATCAAACTAATTTTGAGATTCATAATTATCGGTGGCTTTTTATTAATACTATTGATTTGCTTGATAATAAGATATTTCTATGGGTAGATCAAACGTATGGCCCATGATAATAGAGCAAATAAATCTTGAAAAAGGGTGCGGGACAGGACTAAAGATGGATATGGAACACGCGCCCCTGCTTGTTATTCGGGCAGGTTGCGGTTTTGTAATGTGCGGGTATCTTAATATAGAAATTGCCAATAAGCTCGGTGATGTCGCTGTACGAGTTACAGGCGTCAGAAGCTTTGAGGATGTATTAAAAGCAAAAGCTGTGGATGTTTCTGAAGCCGCGAAGAAACGAGGGATAACTGTTGGCATGTCTGCACAGGACGCGCTGAATATGATGTTTTGAATAACGTAATAACCTGAAGCGAAATTATGATAAGAGCCTATTTTATAAATAGCTACAAATCCCTCACGAGCCGAAAGCCCAGGTTGCTGGCGCGATATCCCTGGTCTTTATCTTCACGATTTGCCAGTCGGCAGCTTGCGGCGTTGCTGATCCAGCTGCCGCCCCGGAAAACCCGGCTTGTGCTAACATATTCCCCTACACTTCCGTCTTTCGGGGCTATTTTGTAGCTGTCATAATAACTATCCTGAACCCATTCATAGACATTACCCGACATGTCATAAAGTCCAAACTGGTTTGGCTTCTTCAGGCCAACCTTGTGGGTTGTGCCCTCCGAATTTCCCATATACCATGCATAATCACCAAGTTTTGATCCATTATTGCTAAAAGAAAACGTCATTGAACTTTCGGCCCTGGCTGCATATTCCCATTGCGCCTCTGCTGGAAGCCGATATTTGTTCACATGTTCATTCTCATTAAGCTTCTTTATAAATACCTGGACATCGTCCCACGAAACCTGCTCAACAGGCAGGTCATCTCCCTTGAATTCCGAGGGATTGTTTCCCATAACTTTGCGCCATTGTTTCTGCGTAACCTCATACTTGCCCATGTAAAACGCATTCGGGATTTTCACATGATGTACCGGGCCTTCATTTGTTTCCCTGTTCGCATCATTTACCGGCGAGCCCATATCAAACTCTCCCGCCGGTATCAGGACAAGCTCCATACTGTTGGAGTTTGTAAATGATGAAGAAAGTGTTTGTGTTGGACTCAAAGATTGATCTGGATCACTCGCAAAATTAGCGTACACCCAGTATCCCGAAGCCAGAGAAACAATCACCAGAACCATACCTAAAAACATGATACGAAGAAGTCGTCCTTTGTTTTCATATGAACTCAGATCAGCCTCAGTTTCGGGCTCTTGCACCTGTTTTTCATTTTCCCTTCTTTTAGCCTCTTTTTGCTCCTGCTTCCTGCCTTGCTCTTTTTCTTCCTGTTCTTTCAGCCTGAGTCTATTCTTTTCTTTTTCTTTCTTCTTCACTTCTTCTTCCCGCAGCCTTTCCTGTTCTTCTCTTATCCTGCGGGCTCTTTCTTCTTCAACACTTCGAATAACGGAATCAATGATAAGAGTGACCTGTTCCTTACTAATTATCCCTACCTCACCGGAACCCGTACTTTTGTCATGACGCAGGTTACCCAGGATGTCATTCAAAAAACTATTGATACCATAGTTCTTATCCGAATTAGCCCTCAGCAGGACCTGTGTCAGCCCTTCGTATTCCCTGATAACGGCCGTGAGGAGATAATATGCCTTCTTTCCGGCTACATCGCCTGCCAGGTAAAGTAATTCCCCGTTATCAATGCGGATTTCATCAACCAGATAAATGTTTTTGCAATTATGCGTAAGCACTCCCACGAGCTTATCCACGCCGATCCCCTCAAAATTCACACCATACTCTTCCTGGTATCCCGGGTTTGATAATTCCCCTGTTTTGATAATTATTGTGGTTTTGACATTTATTCTTTGTTTTGATTGTTCCCGGATTATTTCTATCCTGTCATCCTGTTCTTTTTCTTGTTGTTCTTTGTGCCCGGGTTTATGTTCATGCTCTTCTTTTTCTTGCATTTTCACTTCTTCTTCCCGATGCAATTTTTCCTGTTCTTTTTTCTCCCCGCGTTCCTCTTCCTCTATATTTTTGCCCGGATGTTCCTTCTGTCCTTTTTCCAGTAGCTCCCTATCGTCCGGTTTTTTTTTAGGTTGACCTGTTCTTTTCAGTTTTTCCTTTTCCTTGCTCTCCTCTTTTTCCCCCATCTCTCTTTTCCGGCTAATCTGCGAATCTATATTTGATTTTTGAACCAGACAATTCTCGATCACTAAATCCCCGCTACAATTTCCATCAGGATCGCACAGGCCCAGGAGATCGCTTCTCTGGATAACGTAATCCCTGATATGATAATTATGAACAGGCTGTACCTTCCTCTTCTCAAATTTCCGGGCAAGATCATGCCTGATATGTGCAAGGAGTCCTGTTATCTCACCGGGGTCATTCCCTGATGCCATGATCTCAATACTTTTAGTTACTCTGCGTATGGCGCATTTTACCAGAAGGTCCGAGGCGCTGGTTTTCCCGTAATTCCAGGATTCATATGTCCTTTCATCGCTGGTTTTGAAAGTTTTTATGTGTTTCACGTCTTGAAGCTGGATGACATCCCTGAATAATGTCATGAGATCCTGCAATTCCATCCCACCGAGAAAAATATAGACCAGGCTGTCTTTAAACTGAAGCTCTTTAGTAAGTTCCTTCAGGCGTCCGATACTGATCTCCTGCCCTTTATTGAATATCGGGCATACCACTTTTATTTTCAGGGTCTCCATCTGCGCAGAACCTGATATTCCCAAGGGATCCTTGAAGCTCATGCGACAATTGATATCTGTATCTTCGCATATCTGGGGTTCAAAATAGATCGTGATCGTGCGGCTGTTGCCGGGCTCTATGGCGCCAAGTTTTATCCGGCCCTCTTTTTCAGGATATTCGCCGCGAATAAAATGAAGCCTGTTCTCATCTTTTTTTAGTTCAAGCGCTGTGTCAAGGATAGGTTGATCTGATATGTTTTTTACCGATATCCTGACGCAAATGAATGCCCCAAGAAATTCGACCTCTCCAAGTATAATTGGTTTGATGGGAGTTTCGGGTGCGTCCTTGTTGCCCATGATTCCTCTGTGGGTGTGAATTTCATCCTGATTATGTCAAACTGGATTCAGTCGATAAATTATATTAGCAATAGACAAACGAATATTGCAATACTTTTGGAAACCATTTCATTCACCTTTTTTTTGTAAGATTGATTCTCATTTAGTGTAAAATTTGCACATGTAACATAATACGCAAATATAGTATTTAAATATTTAGCAACATTTGCACAAATAAGCTATTTATCCAAAAATTTTCGAAGAATATTCCTTTAACTTCTGAAATTTATGTACTATAACAAACATTGAGATTATTGAAAATATCCATAAAAAGCCAGCCGAGCCGCCCTGCAGAGACGGTGCGGCGTTGTCGGTGGGCGATATTGGAACTGTGCGCTGCACGCTTTTTTTATGTCGCTTCCGGTTGAAGTTGCTATTATGCGGCCTTCCTGGTCATTACGACCAAGCATGAGCGCACGGAAATTATCAAGATTATCCCCGCCAAAGTGAGCACATAAAATCGAGCGTGCGCCTACCTGCGCAGGAACACCCTTCGGGGTTTCAGTATGCGCTTTAATGACTTTTTATCCGGATCTGAATTTAAGAATTATACCTTAGTTTGTGTTTTTAATACTTCATTAGATCTGATTTTTGAACGAATCTCTTCAATTAGCTGCTCATCAGATTTATTCCGGACATCCAGATTCATTTCGACTGCAAGGTTATGGATTTTTTCATCCTTAATGTCCAGTGGTTTAACAATTTGCTTCAATTCAGATTCACTTTGCATCTGCGCTTTCTTGAACTCCCCTGTTGCTTTACCTAATGATCGAGCCAGTTCGGGAAGTTTATTCGGACCGAATAAAAATAACGCTACAACCAGAATTAATAATATATCTTCAGTTCCTAACATATTTATTTCCTGAATTACCTTTCATTCGTTTTTAAATTACCATAAGTTATGCTTTCTTATCCGTCGCTAAGCATGTAAATTGAGCCCGCCAGCAATTAATATGATTAATAACACCATAATTTTTAGAGATAAAGGACTTATATAATAGGATATTTTCTTTCTCATTTTCATTTTTATTAAATCCTCAACTTTGTCTGTCATAATACCCCTTAGATCTGATTTATTAGCACTCACTATGAGTAAAGGCCGATATATAAAACATATAAATCATTCTCAAATCATGAGAATCATTTTAAAATAAGTATAATTATAAATCGGCTTGTAGGAAATGTATTATTACTCTTTCTTCGAGATATTCTTAATCTATGTTGATTATAAAAATGCCTGAACAATTGAAGATAAAATCAGAAATATGAGACATGGTTTTCTCAATCTATTCACGATTCTATCATTACTAACTCGAATATCCCAAGGGTAACTATCAGCAATATAATTATTAACGCTATTTTAAAAAATAGCGGACTGATATAATACTGAGGTTTCGGTTTCATGCGTCCATTTATTATTGCCTTTATTTTGTCTTCCATAATCGTACTTCCCTAATATTTTGCTTTATATTTAAATTGATTTATCTTTGAGGACGAAAAAACATGATTATCCTATGTGCTTTTTACCTGATTTGTGTCATTCGATCTTATTTTGGAGCTTATTTCTTCAATGAGTTGTTCACTTTTCTTATTTTTTATATATTTATCCATTTCAATGACTAATTTATGGATCTTTGAATCTTTCTCAGACAACGGCTCGCCAGGCGTTTTGAATTCATTTTCAGTTTGGTTTTGTGCTTTTTTGAATTCGCCAGTTGCTTTGCCCAATGATCGGGCTATCTCTGGAATCTTATCGTGCCCAACAAAAAATAGGGCAACTAATAATATCAAAAGCATTTCAGCGATTAAACCCATAGCTGTAAAGTTGTTAGTTCAAATAATTAAATCTTTGCATCAAATTTATAACAAATTTAAATATAAGATTTATTATGCTATTAGAAATAAGTCTTCCGAAAGGTATATTCCAGGGAAATTATATAATAAGAAAATCATGCGTGCTGGCCTTAATCTACTCATATTTATTGGTCTCCTGATTTCTTTGATTATATTGTCAAATCCGGGTTATGCTGAACCTTCCAAAATAAACACCTCGATTTATGTTTATAACATCCGGGGTTTTGATGTATCTACAGGGCAGTATTCGGTTGATTTTTATCTCCACTTTAAATGGAATCCTGAGGAGGTTCCCGCGAATATCTCAGACCAGGTAGCTTCGTTTGACCTCATGAATGGACGAATCGACAGCCAGAAGACTATTACAAGTGAACCGGGTAATATCTGGCTTGGAATTTCGGGGACATTTAACAAACGGGTAGATCTCAAAGATTACCCTGTGGACACCCAGACGATGACTATTGAGTTAGAGAACTCAAACCTGAATAACGCTGTTTTGATTTACGTTGCTGATTCGAACGAAAGTTCACTGGATAAAGATGTCCAGGTTCTCGGCTGGGTAAACAAGGACTGGGAGATTTATACCACAGACCATTTCTATCCAACCTTTGATGAAACCTATTCCCGCCTAGTCTACAAAATGACTATAAGCCGGTATATCTCCATCCTGTTCAAAACAGTGCTGCCGGCTCTGATTTTATTGATAATAGGTTTATTTGCCTTCCTTATTCCTCCCGCTGACCTATTCGAACGACTTGGTCTGCTTATCGCAGTCGTTCTCGGCTCATTCCAGCACCATTTAGCGGTGAGCGGAACCATACCCCCGGCTCCCTACCTTACACTGATAGATGCAATTATGGTCACAAATTATATCACCCAAGGTTTTATCATCATCATCTCGATTTATCTCTTCCGTCAGGAAGAAAAAAGAGGAATCAGATTGAATAAAATGATGCCTGTTGTCACTATAGTGCTGGCCTTGATAGTGTTCTATTTATTATGGGAATTCTTATGAGTTATTGATAGAAATTAATAAAGACGTGCTTTCAAGAATTTCGAGGCTCGGTTTGATAGATTAAACCCTGACTCTGCACGTTTTAGGTATCAGTCCATCGTTTCCGATAGCATCTAGCGTTTATTGAATTTATAACATGGTAAATTACGTACCATTGATGTTTTTAATTTCAATATGCTTAATGCGATTTCTGATACATAGTACGTAAATCATGCGGAGTTAAGGATTAAATTGATTATTTTATTGTCTTCCCGGTTTTCCCCAGGTAATCCTTAATTGCCGCGTGCAATCCGTCCGCAGCCAGGTTAGAGCAGTGTAATTTAATAACCGGAAGCCCGTCAAGCGCCTCCGCCACATCCCCGCGTGATATTTTGAGTGCTTCTTCAATGGTCTTGCCCCTTGCAAGTTCAGTGATCATACTGCTCGTGGCGATCGCGGCGCCGCAGCCAAATGTCTTGAACTTTACATCTTCAAGCCTGTTGTCCCTGACTTTTATGTATATCCACATAACATCGCCGCACACAGGATTTCCGACTTTTCCAATTCCATCGGCATCTTTTATTTCCCCTACGTTCCTGGGATTGGCAAAATGCTCCATCACTTTTTCGCTATATCCTTCAGTCATTTTTACCTCGAAAACGGCGATATCATTCGCAACTTATTGACTATCTCCGGCAATATCGAAAGAACATAATCGACATCCTCCTGTGTATTTTCACGTCCAAGTGTCAACCTGAGTGAACCGTGCGACTCCTCAGGTCGCAGTCCTATTGAAATCAGGACATGCGAAGGCTCAAGGGATGTGGATGAACAGGCAGAACCGGTTGATGCTGAAACACCTTTCATATCAAGATTTAATATCATGGATTCGCCTTCGATATAACTGAACCTGAAATTTGCGTTTCCAGGGAGACGTTTCGTGGGATGCCCGTTAAGATACGAATCCTTGATCTCAAGAACTCCTTTTATGAGTGAATCCCTCAATCTTACCAGGTTTGCCTCATCCGGGAGATGCGCCTTTGCAAGTTCGCAGGCTTTCCCAAAACCCACGATCCCTGGCACATTTTCCGTGCCTGAGCGGACATTTCTTTCATGCCCGCCTCCGTGCATCATCGGTTCGACGAAGGTGCCTTTTCTCAGGTAGAGCGCGCCCACGCCTTTTGGTCCGTATATTTTATGTGCGCTTATTGATAGCAATGAAATCCCGAGAGTGTCCACGTTGACAGGGATCTTTCCTGCCGTTTGTACCGCATCGGTATGGAACGGTATGTTCTTTTCTTTTGCTATCCTGCCAATTTCCTCGATGGGCTGTATGGTTCCTATTTCATTATTGGCATGCATTATTGTGATCAGTAAAGTTTTCGCAGTTATGGCCTTTTCAACATCAGCAGGATCAACCAGCCCCTCTTTGCTGACCGGGAGATAAGTGACTTTGAAACCATTTCCCTCAAGATATTTGCATGTATGAAGGACTGCATGATGTTCTATAGAACTTGTTATGATGTGATCGCCTTTTTTCCGGTTCTTCAACGCGATCCCTTTTATTGCAAGGTTGTCGGATTCTGTTCCGCCGCTTGTGAAAATGATCTCCTCTTTTTTGGCGCCTATAAGGTCAGCTACTTTTTGTCTTGATTCTTCTATGGCTCTTCTTGACTGTCGCCCGATGCTGTAGAGACTTGAAGGATTGCCATATTTTTCAGAAAAATAAGGAAGCATAGCTTCTGTGACCGCGGAGTCAACAGCGGTGGTAGCGCTATGGTCCATATAAACTTGCTTTGACATGGTTCATCGTATGATTTAATTTGGAATATACTTAACGATAGGGTCATTTACAGATTGTAATTACAGTGATGCAAATCTAAACTAATTCCTTGCATAAAAAGTAGCGGGCACACCTTCGGTCGTAGCTCTTTCCACTGCATGATTATTCACAGGCTCGCCTCCGCCCCGCGCCCCCATGAGCGATAGTTGTTTACAGCTGGTTTGCTCCCTTCCGGGCCTAGACCGTTTTCCGTAACTAAGGCACAAAAACCTTCCTTCAGGAAAGCCTTAGTACCAACACCAGCCCCATAGGACGGGGTTTCACAGTAGAACCTTTGGGTCATACAATAGTCAGGACTTCTTCTCCAGGCTTCGCCCCCCGCTATCGACGGTTTCGGGTTACAGGAAACGCCGAGTTCCCCGGGCTAGCCCGCCGGCTTTGTAATGTTCCTTGAATGCAATAAAGTTATCTCAACGCAAGCCCAATATAAGACAAAGGAGATAAGAAATAATGGAAGAATTAATAGGTTTTGTTGCAAGCGACCATAAAGCAAGCAAGATACTTGCTGTCCTGGATTCAAAAGGTGAAATGGACAGCCGCACGATAGCAAAGACCGTTCGAATTGTGGGAGCGGATAAAACACTTGAAGAACTTGTGGGCAGGGAACTTATCGCCAACAGAGGCGGGAAGTTTGCACTTACCGAGCTTGGAAAGCAGGTTTCTCACAGGCTTCGCGGGGTTTGATGAATAGTATCAGAACATAATTTACATATATGCACAACACTTTGCGCTCTTTGCGGTGTTTGATTTTTTTCACCGCAAAGATCGCAAAGGACGCAAAGATAGTTGAATTGTTTGTTATTTAACTATAAATCTTTTCATAATCATGAAAATCAGTGAACTCAGTGAAAGAGACTTGATCCGGCGTATAGCGCAATTGCTTCCCAGGCATGACAAGAACATCGTGGTGGGCGCGGGAGAGGATGATTGCGCTGTTCTTGACATAGGTGGTGATGATTTTCTACTCCTCACTACTGACATGCTTCACAGGAAAACTGATTTTCCACAACGGATGTCGGGATGGCAGATAGGATGGATGTCAGTTGCGGTTAACCTGAGCGATATTGCCTCAAAGGGCGCAAGACCACTTGGGATTTTGATGGCTATGGGTCTTCCACCTGATACCGAGCTTGATTTCCTTGAAGATATCATTAAAGGAATGGGTGATTGCGCGAGGAAATTCAATACACATATTTTAGGAGGGGATACGGATTCTCATGATGAGCTCACGATGACCGGGACTGCCCTGGGGTCAATAAACAAGAAGCTTCTCATCCAGAGAAAAGGGGCAAAGCCCAGAGACATTGTATGCGTAACAGGAAATCTTGGTTCGGCAGGAGCGGCGATAATGTCTCTCGATAAGGATATTTCTATTGACTCCAAAATATTAAAAGCGCTTTTTGAACCAGTACCACGAATAAATGAAGGAATAGCTCTTGCGGGAACCTGCGTGGTTTCATCCATGATGGATATGAGCGATGGGCTTGCCCTTTCACTTCATGATTTAGGTAAAGCAAGTTGTGTAGGGTTTAAAATATATGAGGACAGGCTTCCGGTCCTTCCTGAAGTCACAGATCTGTTAGAGGGTGATGAATTACTTCAGGCGGTGGTTTATACCGGCGGGGATTTTGAGCTTCTGTTTACGGTTCCGCCGGACAAGCTTGGAATTGCAGAATCGGCCTGTCCACTGACCGTGATTGGTGAAGTACTAAACGAAGGAATTTTCATTCAAAGAGCAGGTGGAATAGAAGAACTGAGAGGTAAAGGATACGAACACTTCGGGAAAAAATTATAGCCTTTTTGCAAAAAAGGTTACACTTCCCTTCTGCGCAATGCCAGCGTCACAATAACAAAAGCCACAAGGATCGCTTCAAATCCTGGTGATTTGGGAGTCACTGAATATGGAATATCCCCTGTTGGTTCGGGTGTATTTGGTGTTGCCGGCGGCGCTGTTACTGACACTTTTAAGGTCATTTCGACCTGGTTATTAGGAGAACCTCCTCCTTTTGGCACATCGGTATTATCGAACACAAGTTGATAATCCCCGGCTTCTGCGAATGTATAGGTGTATTTATAATATGTTTTTTTCAGGACAGATCCATCGACAATATATTTGATCGGCCCCCTGTTCTTTACTGCTGTCTGGTACTCATCAAAATCCGTAGGTTTCATCAACAGGACATCTATATCACTGCCTGAGGTTACCTGGAATTCTACATTAAGTATTTCCCCCTCTTTTGCTTCAATGATCGGTACGTTGTAAAATTTGCCCAGATCAATTGTTTTTGTCATACTATAGTTTGTTCTTGCCAATGAAGGGCCGCTGATTGCGACTATTATAAAAATAGCTGTCAGGGCAATACTGCACATGGAATAAAGGATCCTTTTCTTTCCAACCATAATTTTCACTACCAGATATACTTGTTATTTGGCTTACAGTAGCATAAATGATAAAAGTTTCGCTGATGTGAAAAAAAGAGAGGTTGGATCAGGAATGTCTACTTCCTGAAGTAAATAACCTTGAAATCAAGCTAGTATATCGATTCCAAATTAACATTACAATGATTCGATTTTTCCCGGCATTTCATCCATCCTGTACTTCCACTTGAAAATTACAGGCATTTCATTGATTTCATCAAGATACTGACAAAT
>Ga0172368_10000449_pt1 | contig 59089 bp, 59 predicted proteins | sample Lak11m_FD_114540 | JGI IMG/M metagenome (GOLD analysis project Ga0172368, IMG submission 114540) | Freshwater microbial communities from Kabuno Bay, South-Kivu, Congo - kab_022012_11m | ecosystem: Environmental > Aquatic > Freshwater > Lake | place: Democratic Republic of the Congo: South-Kivu... | reverse complement strand
GATTTATTTAAGGATGCAAGGCAAAATAAAATTGCTGCAAGCGGCATGGATGATTCTTATGCGGCGCAAATAACTCTTCAGAGGTATTTTGATAGTATGTAAACGTATGAAGGAGAAAGTCGTTTTACAAATTAAAGTTCCAAAAGACAATGAAAGTGGTCCTATTGTCGCTGAACAAATTTTCGCGACTTTGCATGCTTTTTCGAATGAAATCGTGAGTTTCGAGATTGCGAATATTGGCAGGAGTATAAGGTTTTTCGTTACTTTGCCTGAGAAATTGGTAGATTTGGTTGAAAGTCAGATTTATGCACAATATCCGGATACTGAGATTGAGGTGGTGGGGGATTACGCTAAGAAAACTAAGGAATGTGAAAATGCTGTTATGGTCGAATTGAAGATGAAAAATAGCGATGTGTATCCAGTAAAACGATATTCTCAATTTGAAGATAGACTTTCTAAAACCGCAGTTGATCCGATTTCTGGGATTACTTCGTCTTTGGTAAAGTTGCCGGATTTGAATGATCAGGTTTGGATTCAGATAGTTACGACACCTTTATCTGATAAATGGAAAAATATTTTTTTGAAATGTGTGAAGATTTTGGATAATGGAATTTTTGGGCATATCGAATCTTTGGAAATTTTGTATGCCAATGCTTTTATAACACGTAAAATTTGGCCTAAAATCGTGTTTTTCCCACTGTATTTCGTATTTTGGCTCCATGGACTCTTTGTGAATGCGAGAGTCGGTAAGAAGGCAGATTTTTCGCTTGAGGAGTTGACGTCGAAATCTCATGATCGAGAAAGTAATATAGATGCGGCAATTGACAAGGTTGTTCGGCCGTTATTTGATGTTTCTATCCGAATTTTTTATTTGCCAAAACATAAGAATGAAGAAATTGCTAAAGTGAAACTTACTGAGATTGTTGGAGCATTTAAACAATTTAATTTTCCTCATTTGAATGGTTTTGATATAGGAAATTTTGTTCATGGAGAAGAAGCTTTTTCGCTTTATTTAGGGCGGAAAATCGGAGATGGAATGGCGTTGAATAACGAAGAACTTGCGACGATTTTTCATTTGCCAAATATTTCTGTGAAAACTCCGTCGATTTATTGGGTGACGAGTAAAAAGCTTGAACCACCGGGAAATTTACCTATGGCTGATTCTAGCGAAATTACTGTGCTCGGTCGTACGAATTTTCGTGGAATGATTCAGAATTTTGGGATTAAAACTGAGGATCGTAGAAGGCATATGTATATTGTTGGAAAGACTGGAATGGGAAAGAGTGTTTTGATGGAAAATATGGTTGTTTCTGACATTATTGCAGGTCGTGGAGTTGGGCTTATTGATCCACATGGAGATCTTATAGAAAATGTTTTGAAAAGGATTCCTGCAAATCGTACAAATGACGTAGTATTGATTGATCCTTCTGATAAAGATTATGCGGTTGGATTTAATTTGTTTGAAAATGAGGATGAATCAAAGAGGTCGATTGTTTGTAGTGGTATTATAGGAATTTTTAAGAAATTATATGCGGAAAGTTGGGGTCCAAGACTCGAACATATTTTGAGGAATACTGTTTTAGCTCTTCTGGAAGCCGGTGGAATGACAATGCTTGGGATCACGAGAATGCTTTCCGATGATAGTTTTAGGGAAAAAATTGTTTTGAAAATAAAAGATCCTGTAGTGAAAAAGTTTTGGATTGACGAATTTGGAAAAATGCAGGAACGGCTTCGTGTAGAGGCTATTTCTCCTATAATGAATAAAGTCGGGCAGTTTCTTTCGACAAATGTTATTCGAAATATTGTTGGACAGGTGAAGAGTACCGTCGATTTTAGATTTCTCATGGATAACGGAAAAATTGTTTTGATAAATCTTTCGAAAGGAAAAGTTGGTGAAGATAGTAGTACACTTCTTGGTTCAATGTTTGTGACGAAATTTCAAATTGATGCGATGGGAAGGGCTGATGTATCCGAAAAAGATCGTAAGGATTTTTATTTATACGTTGATGAATTTCAAAATTTTGCGACGGATTCTTTTGCAACTATTTTGTCTGAGGCGAGGAAGTATAGATTAAATCTTACTATCGCAAATCAATATATTGCGCAATTGCCTGATGAAGTTAAGGATGCTGTTTTTGGGAATGTTGGAAGTATTTTGGCTTTTCAGGTCGGATATGAGGATGGTGAATATATTTCTCAGCAATTTGGAGAGGAGGTTTTGCCTGCTGATTTGGCTTCTCTTAGCAAATATAATGCTTACATGAGGCTTCTGATTGACGGTATGCCTTCGAAAACTTTTTCTTTGTCTACTTTGCCGTCATCTGGTAATATTTCTGACGATGTTCGTGTTCAAAAACTTTTGAGAGTTTCCAAAGAAAGATATGCGAAGAAAGTTGATGAAGTAGAGGAAAAGATCAGGAAATGGACTTTAAATTGATGTTATGTTGAATTTTTTTAGATCTGTAAAAAATAGGTACAAAATTATTATTGGTCAGAAGTATTTTTTTGTAGCCCTTCTTGTTTCTTCTGCGATGTTACTTGGAGGTTATCTGGTTAATTTTTATGCCAGTGAATTTAACGATACTTTTCTTTATCCACCGATAGGAGATTCGATTTTGGATAATATTCCTACCTATAATTTGGAATTCTTGTATGTATGGGGTATTTTTCTTCTTCTTGCAATTATTGTGATTTACGCATTTGTATTTGTTCCTCAACGTGGACTTTTTGTTCTGAAGACTTATGGTATTCTACTTTTTGTTCGTGGAATATTTATTATGTTGACTAATTATGGGCCTCCACTCGGGTTCTTTTATAATAATGGTATTGTTCCTGGAAATTATGTTATGCAGAAATTTTTGTTCAAAAATGATCTGTTTTTTTCCGGACATGTGGCGATTCCATTTTTGGCGTATTTGCTTTTCAGGGGAACTAATAAATACGTAGATTTGTTTTTATTGTTTGGTTCTTTTGTTATGGCGGCGACTGTTTTGTTGATGCACGTGCATTATTCTATAGATGTTTTTGCTGCGTATTTTATTACGTATGGTGTTTATGCCGTTAGTAACGAGGTTTTTGGTATGATAAATGAAAAATACTTTGGATGGAGAGGTTTTTGTTGTGAGCACAAAGGTAATGCGGATGTCATCAAGATTGCAGACAAACACTAAAGTTTTTATTTTCTGAGAATTTCTATCCCTGGGAGTTTGTCTCCTGATAAAAATTCTATGCATGCGCCTCCTCCTGTGGAAACGTGTGTGAATTTCTCTTCTGGAATTCCAAGTTTTTTAATGCAATCTGCTGTGTCTCCACCACCTATTATTGATGTGCATTTGCTTTCTGCTATCGCTTCTGCAACTTGTTTTGTGCCGTTCATGAATGGTTTATATTCGTAAACTCCGAGAGGTCCGTTCCAGATTACTGTACCTGATTTTTTTATTATTTCACTGAAATGTGATGCTGTTTTTGAGCCAATGTCTAGAATTTTCATCCCTTCTGGAAGGCTTTCTATGGCCACTTCTTCGGCTTGTGCTTCGTTTGAAAGTTCTTTCGCAATGACGGCGTCTATTGGTAGATTTAGTGAACCTTCTTTTGAGTTTAGTTTTTCAATTATTTGTGTGGCTATATCAGATTTATCTTTCTCGCAAAGTGAATCTCCTATGTTTATTTTTTTTGCGAATAAAAATGTGTTTGCCAGTCCACCTCCAATAAGAAAATAATCTGCTTTGTCCAAAAAGTGCTGTATTATGCCGATTTTTGTGTCTATTTTTGCACCTCCGAAAATCATTGTTATTGGTTTTGCCGGTGTCTCATCTAAAACTTTTGAAAGATTTGATATTTCTTTTTCCATTAAAAGTCCTGCGTATACGGGTAAGAAATCTGCTAAACCCGCTGTGGATGCATGTTTTCTGTGTGCTGTTCCGAATGCATCATTTACGAAAATTTCTCCTAGAGATGAGAGTTCTTTCGTAAAATTTGGTTCGCATTCTTCTTCCTCTTTTCTAAATCTCATATTTTCAAGAAGAATGATTTCTCCATTTTTCATTTTTTCTACTTCTTGTTTTACATTTTCGCTTAATACTTCGTCTAATTTTTTTACAGGTTTGTTTAGTAGTTTAGAGAGGAGTTCTCCGATTTTGTTTAGTCTAAGCTCTTCTTTTACTGTTCCGTCAGGCCTTCCGAGGTGAGACATTATGATGATTTTTGCTCCTTTTCCTGATAGAAATTTTATTGTTGGTAATGATTCCACTATTCTTGTGTCGTCTTCGATTTCTCCTGTTGTTTTGTTCATTGGCACATTGAAATCGACCCTTAAAAGTACTTTTTTACCTTCCAAGTTTTCGATATCTTTTAGTGTTCGAATGTCCATGTTTTTTTATTTAAAGTTTGCTTGTAAAAGTGCCGCGATGGCATATTCTTTTCCTTTATTTAATTTGGTTTTTGAAACTCTTTCTTTTACCTGTTTTTCGTTTTCGCATGCAAGAATTCCAAAAGATATAGGTGTGTTTTTTGCCATCTGTAAGTCCATTATCGCATTGTATGTCGTTTGTGTTACAAGATCGAAATGTGGTGTTTCTCCTCGTACAACTATGCCAAGTGCAATGATTGCATTTGGTTTATATTTTTCTATTATTTTTTTACATGTGAATGGAATTTCGAGTGCACCTGCGCATCTAAATAGTTTTATATTTTTTTCTTGTACTTTGTTTTTTAGTAATTCTTCTTTGGTGTTTTCTAGCATTTCAAATCCTAATTTTTCGTTGAAGTAGGGGAGTACTATCGCAATTTTTAGTTTTTTTCCGTTTATATTTAGATCTTCATTAAGTCCTTTTTTCGTCATTTTGTCGTTATTATTGTGTGAAGATATCTGGCGATCATATCTGCTTCGAGATTTACTATATCATTTTTTTTAAGTTGAGATAAATTCGTGTTTTTTAATGTATGTGGAATTATGTCTACGCTAAAATTTTTAGTTTCTACATCAGAGATGGTAAGAGATATTCCGTTAATTGAAATTGATCCTTTGTAAGCCACAAATGGCCTCATCTCTTTTGATAATGAAATGGTTATTTTTGTTCTTTTTTTGTCGTTTTTTATGTTTAAAATTTTTCCTGTTTCATCTACATGTCCTTGTACAAAATGTCCGTCTATTTTTTCATTCCATTTTATCGATTTCTCAAGGTTTACGATTGATCCTTTTTTAAGTTTTTTAAAATTAGTTTTTTTTAAGGTTTCTTCGATCGCTTCAAATGTGAAGTGATTTTTGTCTAAATCTACCACTGTTGTGCAAACCCCATTTACCGCAATAGAATCACCTTTTTTTACATCTTTCAGAAATTTTTCTATTTCTACTTCAAATTTTAACGCTTTGTTGACGTTTTTTATCGCTGATATTTTTCCTTCTTTTTGTATGATTCCTGTAAACATGTTTGATTTATTTCGGCTTTAAATCTACCATATAATCGCCTTAATCCCAAGGTCTATCAATGTTAAAAAAACTTTATAAAATTTCTTTCTATTTGTTCTTTGCCTTTTTGCCGTTCCAGTTGGATGTTTTTTTATTTGGTTCTGATGTTTATGACTCAGGTTTTTTTAATCCATATTTGAGTCATTTTTTGTACTTGTCGGATATTATTTTGATTTTTGGTCTTGTGTTTTTTGGCTTAGATCTCTTGTTTTCTCGTGATCCTTCTGTTTTTAAAAAGTTTTCTTTTGGAGATAAAAAGATTTTCTCTTTTTTGTGTTTGATGATTTTGTCTTTTGTGATTTCGCTGTTTTTTTCTGTGAACTTGATGAATTCTATTTTTTATATATTTAGATTTTGTGAATTTTTTGTTGTTTATCTTCTTGTTGTAAATGAGGTTATTGATTTTTGGAAAGTATTGATGGTTTTTTGCTCTGTTATGTTTTTGGAAGCCATAATTGGAATCTCTCAATATGTTTTACAGGAGTCACTTGGTCTTAGGTTTTTTGGAGAACCTGTTGTGAATTCGAGTATTCTTGGTGTCGCAAAAGTTGATTTTATGAATATGAAATTTTTACGTTCTTATGGAACTTTTCCTCATCCAAATATTTTTGCCGGTTATTTGGTTTTTGCGATTTTTTCAATGATTCAATTTTTTAAAAATTCTCCGAAAATTTCTTTTTTTTATCTTTCAGTTTCGTTGTTAGCTTTGTTTTTAACTTTTTCACGAACAGGTATTTTGTCGCTTGTAGTAGGGGTTTTTGTGTTTTCTCTTTTTGTTTTCAAAAAACTTGATAAATTGAAAATGTTAAAAAAAACTTTGTTTATTGTTTTAGTCGCGATGTTTTTGTTGTCTGTGTTTAAAGCTTTTCCTTTGCTTATTGATAGAATAAATTTTATAGATGTTGAATCTTTGAAATATAGGATTATTTATTTGGTCATTGGTTTTGCTATGTTTTTTCAAAATCCTTTTGGTGTCGGTTTGGGTAATTTTACCGATGTGATGCAGAATTTTTCTGTTTTGAAATTGTCTCCGTGGGAAATTCAACCTGTTCACAATATTTTTGTTCTTACTTTATCGGAGGTTGGAATTATCGGTTTTATAGTTTTAGTTTCTTTTTTTGTTTATCTTTTTGTTTATTCTTTTAAGAAAAAGAATCCATTTTTTATTTCGGTATGTTTTATGATCTTAATACTTGGATCTTTTGATCATTATTTATTTACTTTGTATCAAGGTCAGGCGCTTTTTTGGCTTTCTATTTGTGCTTTATATCCATTTAAGAATTCTTTATCTGACATTTGGGTTTTGCCTTCCAATTGAAGTTTTTTAGGTAGAATATTCCCATTTTTTGCTGAAATTTTTAGTGTTCCATCTTCTATGAAAAATTTACCTGGCAGAATTTTTGTTTCTTTCTTCTCAAGGTTTGCTTCTAATATTTTTATTTCTTTTCCGTTGAATTTTGTATAAGCGCATGGCCAAACACTGTACGCTCTAATCATGTTGTGGATTTTTTCTGCATCTGAATTCCAATTTATTTCTCCATCTTTTTTTTCTATTTTTTTGCAGTATGTTGCTTTTGATTCAATTTGTGCGAGTGGATAAAGTGTTCCTTCTGCGATATCTGTTAAAACTAATGGTGTCATTTTTGCGCTTAATGTCTGTAATTTTCTGCTTAAAGTCTCTAAATCATCAATATCTTCTATTTCGATTCTTTGAAGTAAATATACCGGTCCTTGGTCCAATTTTTCTGCCATTTTCATGATACTTACTCCAGTGCTCATGTCTCCGTTTAATAATGCTTCTTGAATAGGGGATGCACCTCTATATTTTGGGAGTAATGAAGCGTGAATATTTATACATCCATATTTTGGCATTTCTAAAATTTCTTTTTCTAAAATCATTCCAAAAGCTAAAACTACGAAGAAATCAGCTTTTATGCCTTTTAATCCTTCTCTTAATTCTTTTTTTGTTCTTGGTTGAATTACTTTGATTCCGAGTTTTTCTGCAGATTCTTTTACTGGTGGGGGAGTCACTATTTGTTTTCTGCCTACTTTTTTGTCTGGTTGTGTTACAACACAGATTACGTCCATTTCTTTGGCTAAAGCCTCAAGTGTTGGTACTGCAAACTCTGGTGTTCCGAAAAATACTATTTTCATGTCATGCATATTATCAGCTATCGGCTTAAAAATAACTTGATTAATCTTGGTTTTGATGTATAATTTACCCTTTTAGAACATATTAACGATGTGAAACAAAAATGACGGAATTGTTTGAAAGAGCAAATGATGGCTTAAGGAAGGCCAGCAAGGTGCTAATAATCTCTCACAGAAAGCCTGATAGTGATACGCTTGGATCTGCTCTTTCTCTCAAAATTTGGTTAGAAAAAATTGGTAAGACCGTGACTCTTGCTTGTGTCGATAAACCTTCAAAGGTTTTCTCTTTTTTGCCGTCTGTCAGCGAATACGTCGATGAATTTGAGTTGAAAAACTTCGATTATGTGGTTTGTGTGGATTGTGGTGCGTCTTATATGACCAATTTCCATCTTAAATATCCTGATTTATATAGTTCCGGGATTCCAGTTTTAAATATAGATCACCATGCTTCGAATGATAATTTTGGTACAATCAATATTGTCGATATAGATGCTCCGTCTGCTACGACTATTGTTTATAGATTTTTCAAATTTCTTGGTGTTGATATAGATAATAATATTGCAACTTGTCTTCTTTCAGGGGTTTATAGTGATACTGGTAGTTTTATGCATTCAAATACTTCTCAGGAAGTGTTTGAAATTGCTGCGGATTTGATCTCAAAAGGAGCTGATTTTAAAACTATTGTGAAGTTATTATTCAAATCGAATACTGTTCATGGTTTAAGATTGTGGGGACGTGTTATGGAAAAGGCATTTAGGACTTCTGACAATGTTGTTGTTTCTGTGATAAAAGAAGATGAATATTCGACTTGTGATGCTTCTCCGGATCAATTATCTGGAGTCATAGATTATCTCAATATGGTGCCTGGCACGCGTTTTGCTGTGTTGCTTAACGAAGACAGAAGGGGAAATGTGAAAGGCTCTTTTAGAACGCGTCTTGATGATCTTGATTTATCTAAGGTTGTTGCCGATTTTGGAGGTGGAGGTCACCCAAAAGCTTCAGGATTTTCTATGAAGGGAAGACTTGTTGAAGAAGTGAAATATTCTATAGTTGATGATGATTCCAATAAAAAGATTTTGGAATTTTAGATTTTATTGCTAAAATTTTTCTATGATTAGAAAATTTTTAGCAGGTGTTGTTTTATCTGTTTTTGTCGTTTCTGCGGCTTTGTTTTATTTGGTTATTTCTCTGTATTCAACCGTTTTAAACAAAGATTTTTATACTAGTGATAAGGTTGTTTCATATGCTTATGATTTAGTTATTTCTGAATTGCCAAAATATTTTAATGAAAGTCTTCCTGAAGGTTTTTCATCTGAGTACGTTTCAAGTGTATTAAAAAAACATATTATTGCTAGTGAGTTTAAGCCTGTCATAAGCGATTTTGGAGATGAATTTAATGATGCAATTAAGGTTGGTGGAAGTCATGAATTTACAATTGATTTAAGTGTCATTTCTAAAAAAAGAAATTTAATTGCTGAGGAATTTGCCAATCATCTTGTTGAAAATTTAAATACTTGTCGAGATTCTTCTGTATATGAAGCCGAAAATCCAAGGTGTATTCCCACTGGTGTTTTGAAAGATGATTTTGTCAGACAATTCAAGGCGACCTTTGATAGAAAATTATTTTCTGAAGTTCCTGATAAATTCACATTTTCTTTGGATCTTCCGAGTATAGAAAAATCTGGTATTTCTGGTTTGGCAAACACTGTCATTTCTATTTATGCGGCGTTTTTAGTTATATTGCTTTTGCTTCTTGGTTTGATCGTAATGAGGCCATTTATTCGTGTTTTGAAATGGATTGTTTTTTCTATTTTAAAGTCTTTGATTCTCTTTGGTTTGGCTATTTTTATTCCTACGATTTTGCCTGTTCAAGTATTTCCTGCAATTTTTAGTTTAATATTTGGTCAAATTTTTTCTTATGTTTTGGTTTTGATTGTTGTGTTTTTGATATTATTTGTTTTGACATTCATTTTAGATAAAAACCAAAATGCATGAGTATAACTGAAGAGTTAATAAATAAGATTAATGTTTGTACAAAATGTCCTTTGCATAAGGGTAGAACTCACGCTGTGCCTGGAGATGGTAGTTATAGTGCTGAAATTATGTTTATTGGAGAAGGTCCAGGTAAATCCGAGGATGAACAAGGTAAACCTTTTGTTGGAGCTGCGGGGAAACTTTTGACTCAATTGATTGAAAGTATTGGTCTTTCTAGAAATGATGTTTTTATCGCAAATGTCGTGAAGTGTAGACCTCCTGAAAATAGAGATCCTTTACCTGAAGAAGTGGCTGCTTGTTGGCCATATTTGGAACAGCAAGTGAAGATCATTAAACCACTTCTTATAGTTACTCTTGGTAGACATTCTATGGGGCGTTTTTTGTCAGATTTGAAAATTTCCGAAGTTCATGGTCAGCCTAAAAGAACAAAAGGATTTTGGAGTGAGAAACAAGTTTATTTACCTCTTTATCATCCGGCTGTTGCGTTGTATGATCCTAGAAAGAAGGAAACACTTTTTGAGGATTTTAAGAAAATCCCTTTAATCCTAAAAAAAATAAAAAATAATAATGAGTTATAATAAATATATTTCAATAATAGGTTTTGCCGGAGTTATGGGATGGCTTGGTCTTATTGTTGTTATTAATAAAATCAGTCCTATTGAATCGATGGCTCTTGCTTTGCCATTTTTCTTTATTACTTTATTTATTGCACTTGTTTGTACTTTTACGGTTTTTGGTTTTTATTTTAGACTTTGGTTGTATAGAAATGAAATTTTCTATCAACACATTTGGGTGTCTTTTAGGCAGGCACTTCTTTTGAGCGTTATAACTATTTTTTGTTTTGCATTTCAAATGATGAGAGTTTTGACTTGGTGGTCTGGACTTTTGCTCGTTGCGATTGCGGTTTTGTTGGAATCTTATTTCTCTTCCAGGGATTCTGAATTAGCCTAGTATATAGGCATTTTTACTAATCTAAAGTTTTTAAGTGGCCACCATGCTACGAATGCTTTTCCTCTGATTGCTGATTTTTTTATGAATGCTTTTTCTGGTGAGTTTTTGCAAGATTCATTTATTGATTGCATGAAACAACTTCTGGCATCTGTGCTCTCTCTTCTGTTGTCTCCAAATAATAAGTAGCTGTCTTCTGGAACTTTGAATGTGTCAAAATCGCTGAAATATGCTGTTGTTTTTCCTTTATTCTCCTCGTTCAAATAATCTTCATTGAGTTTTGTTGTAGTTTTTTTGTCTTTGTCTGTGATGTATACTTCACCATTTTTTATTGATACTGTTTCTCCAGGAAGTCCTATTACTCTTTTTATAAAATATTTATCTTCTGCTTCATTTGGATTGAAAACAACTACGTCTCCTCTTGCTGGATCATTAAATAAGTATGTTGCTTCGTTTATTATTATTTTTTCTCCGTATCCTGACTGACATTTTTCATCTATTAGATTAAATGTGTTACACATTGATGCCCCAGATACGTCGAATGGTGCTATTAGCCATTTTTGTATAACGAAAACTAATATTGCGATTATTCCTAGATTGATCGCCAAATCAAATGTCCAAAGCAAAATGTTTTTTAATTTTTTATTCATGGTGTTTTATATGAGCCATGTCATCTTATAATTTTTGCTTTGTGTTTACAATAGGACGTGTCGCGATTTATAATTGTTTATGTAATTCTTGTTTCCTATGAATCTTAAGCAATATTTATTCGGCAGATATTTGGATGATGGTGAGAAAATTTTGTATGTTGCTCACAAACATCCAATCGTTTTGAAGGTTACTACAGCCAAAGCTTCCGCTTTTGGAATTTTAGTTCCTTTAGCGTTATATTTCGTTTTTCCAAAAATGTTTTTTGTTTTTATGATTTGGGGGTCGATTGGTGTTTTTATGTGGTGTTATCATTTTTTGGATTGGTATTTTGATGTTTGGCTTTTAACTAATGCTGGAGTTGTTGAAGTTATGAGAAATGGATTGTTGGATTTTACTTCAAAGCGTATTGAATATCATATGATTGAAGGTATTTCGTATTCGATTAGGGGAGTTTTGCAAACGCTTTTTAATTATGGAGATATTCAGATTGACAAAATGGGATCTCAGATTTCTATTGTTCTTCATGAGGCTGCTTCTCCAAAAAAACTTGAGAGGCTTATTATGAAGTATCAGGAAAAATATGTTTACGATAGAAGTGTTCGAGATCATCAAATGCTTAAGGGCATGTTGTCCGATATGATTGCCTATAATGTGCATAACGAAACTATAAAAATTCCTAAGAAAGAGAAATGATCATACAAAATTTTGTTGGTATTATGACTCTTGTTCTTGTCATTGTTTTTCTGTTTATTTTCTTTTTGATTTTCTTGAGGAAAAGACACTTTGTTTTTAATCCTAAAGAACTTCAATATATAAAATCTCATTGGATAAGAATAATAGATATGTTTCATTCTCATCCAAGGGATGCCATTTTGGATGCAGATAAGTTGCTTGATTATGCTTTGAAGACGAAGGGATATGAAGGATCTTTAGGTGAAAAATTAAAAAAATCAGGAAGGCTTTTTTCTGATATAGATAGTGTTTGGGCTGCGCATAAAGTCCGAAATTCTATAGCTCATGATATGGATGAAATGGATGAAAAATATCTTAGGTTGGCCTTGCAGAATTACAAAAAAGCATTGAATGATTTAGGTGCAAAATTATGATTATATGGCTTACAGGAGGGCAGGGGAGTGGTAAATCTCTCGTTATGAAGTTCTTGAAAGAGAAGGGTTTTGTTTGTATTGATGCAGATAAAATAGTTCATCAACTTTATAGATCAGGAAATGAAGGTGAAGTTTTGATAACTAAAATTTTCGGGAAGTCGTTCTTGAATAAACAGGGGAATGTTTGTAGAACAAAATTGAAAAAACTTGCTTTGGGAAATAAAGAGAATATTGAAAAATTAAATAAGTTGATTCATCCTTTGGTTCATAAAAAAATAGTTGAACTTATTGATAAATATTTGTCTTCTGGTAGGGGAAATATTGCGATTGAGGCTGTGTATTTTGATGATAAAAAATTTGGTAAAATTGTAGATAAAGTCGTCTTTGTTGATCGTAAAAACAATAAAAGAGAATTTTCTATGATAAAACCTTCTAGGGTTGATCATGTTCTTACTAATAACGGTTCTATTGCCGATTTGAAGAAATCTGTTTATTATCTTGTTCGTTAATCAATTTATATGGAATTTGAAGCTGTTATAGGATTGGAAATTCATGCACAAATGTCTACAAAAACTAAAATGTTTTGTGGATGTGATAATAATTCTTTTGATAAAGAACCAAATATAAATGCATGTCCTGTTTGTATGGGATTTCCCGGACAACTTCCTGTGGTGAATGAAGAGGCTGTAAAGAAAGGTGTAAAAGCTGCACTTGCTCTTAATTGTGAGATTCAACTTCATTCTAAATTTGATAGAAAAAATTATTTTTATCCTGATAATCCAAAAGGATTCCAGATTTCTCAATATGATGAACCTGTGTCAAAAAATGGCTTTATTGAGGTAGAAGTAAGGGACTTCGAAAACAATATTAGGAAAGTTAGGGTTGGTATTACTCGTTTGCATTTGGAAGATGATGCTGGAAAATTGACTCATGTCAGAGATGGATCTTTGGTTGATTTTAATAGAGCTGGAACGCCTCTTATGGAGATTGTTTCTGAGCCTGATATGCATAATTCGCAGGAAGCTTCGGCTTATGCTAGGGAAATTCAAAAGATTGTTCGTTACGTTGGAAGTAGTGATGCCGATATGGAAAAAGGTATGATGCGTTTTGATGCTAGTGTTTCTGTAAGACCAAAAGGAGAAACAAAACTTTATCCACGTGCTGAAATTAAAAATTTGAATTCTTTTAAAATGCTTGAGAATGCGATTGAATTTGAGATTAAAAGACAAATTTCTGCTTGGGAAGAAGGAAATCCTGTAAAATCTCCGGTTACTATGGGGTGGAATGACGAAAAGAAAGAGACGTATTTTATGAGAGATAAGGAAGAAAGTGATGATTATAGATATTTCCCAGAACCTGATTTACCTATGCTTGTTTTGGATGAAAATATGGTTGCTGAAATTAAAAAAAGTTTACCGGAATTGCCAAATGTTAAGCGTAAAAAATATATAGAAGAGTTTGGAATTTCTGAAGATGAAGCGAGAATTCTTTCAGATGATCCTGTTATGGCGGCTTATTTTGAAAAAGTTGTTGAGATTTGTGTTGATGCAAAAAAATCTGCTTCTTTTATTACAACGATTCTCATTGCAAAATTAAAGGAAGATTTAGTTGATATAAGTCATCAAAAAATTTCTCCTGAGATGATGGCTGAACTTATAAAACTTGTTAATTCTAATGTGATTTCAAATAATACAGCAAAAGGAGATGTGTTTGAGGAAATGTATAAAAATGGTACTTCTCCTGCTCAAGTTGTTGAGGAAAAAGGACTTAAACAGGTTTCTGATACTTCTGAAATTGAACGTGTTTGTAATGAGGTGATGGCTGAAAATCCTGAACCTGTAGCCGATGTAAAGGCTGGCAAGGAGAAAGCTATGGCATTCCTTGTTGGTCAAGCTATGAAAAAATCAAAAGGTAAAGCAAATCCACAAATGGTGAATGATGTCTTGAAGAAGCTTATAGTTTGATCTATTATTATTTTGGTTTTATCCTCTTAACCATTTTCCTATGTTCGCAACTTCTGCAGATATATTAAATATGTCATTGGCTATCGGTTTTCTAGTACTTGTTGTATTTTTGTGTATTACTCTTTTTTACGCAATTTTGATTCTTCGCGATTTTTCGCATGTTAGTGAGGAAATCAAGACTACTGTTGATAAAATTCATACTACAATAGCTCAACCTCTTATGGCTATTGAATTTATCGTTGAAAAGATTCGTCCTTATATTGAAATGTTTATCGATAAGAAGATGAATGGTGCAAAAGCGACTGCAAAAAAGAAATAATTTATTTGGTGCTTTTGATTATTTCGTAGGGGAATTTCACTGTTGCGTTCCAAATTCTTTTTGCGCGTTTAGGCTCTTGAATAAGCCTTATTAGCCATTCGAGTCCTGCTTTTCTGAATATTTTTGGGGCTCTTTTTTTTGTTCCTGCGATGAAATCAAATGCTCCGCCAATCCCTATGCTCAAATGTACTGAAGTTAATTTTGGTAGATTTTTTGCGATCCATAATTCTTGTTTTGGTGCTCCGTATGCGACGAATAATATGTCTGCCTTTGAACGATTTATTTCTTCTATGATTTCTTTTTCATCTTCTTCTTTTGGACTTTTGCTTAATCTGCCAACTATTTCTATGTCAGAATATTTTTCTTCTAGATGTTGTTTTGTTTTTTCTCCTACCTTTTCGCTTGCTCCTAATAAAAATATTTTTAATTTTTCACTTCCTGATCTTTTGCAAATTTCCATCATTAAATCTATTCCAGTTACTCGTTCTTTCAAAATACCTCTTATTGAATTTGGCTGTACTAGGCCAAGAAATAATGTTCGGAATGCCTTTAGCGTTTTTGCTATTTTAAATGAAGTGCCTTTGATTTTTGATAAATATGCACTTGCCCATAAAATTCCTGTCCCGTCGGGGATGTTTAATGTTGAGTTATTTAAAACTTTTGAGAACTCAGGATTTTTTATTGCTTCAAGAAGCATTTCTGGATTTGGAGTTGCGATGTATTCTTGTGAATTTCCTTTTGCCAGTTTTATGGCTTCATTTACTGCTTCTTCTAAGTTTACATTGTCGAATTTTACACCTAAAATTTCTATTTTTTCTTTTTGCATATAAATACTATATTATTATTTTTCTCTTTTTCCAGTATTTCAAAACCACTTTTTGTGAGTAATTTTTTGAGTTCATTTTCTTTAAATGCGTAGTAATATCTTTCAGTTTTTTTTGCCCAAGGTATAAATGTATCTCTAGGATCATATTTACCTAGGGTCAAAATTGACTTAAGAAAGGCTTTTCTGATGTATCTTTTATATTTTGGTTGGAATAAGTTCCATACACTGACTATGAAAATTCCATCTTTTTTGAGCACTCTGTTTACTTCTTTTACAGCTTTTTCTCTTAATTCTTTTGATGGAATATGATGGAGTGATGCTATTTCTAGTACAACATTTACGCTTTCTTTTTTTAGTGGAATCTTTAATAGATCTCCTTTGATGAATTTTGCGTTTTTCTCTTCTTTGGCTTTCTCTAGCAGTTTTTTGTTGTTATCGATCCCTATGTATTTGGTTTTTCTGTGTTGTTTTAGGAATTCATAAAATCTTCCATTTCCGCATCCTATATCTGCTACTATATTTTTATCTTTTATGTATTTTAAAAATTTATCAAATTCTTCCCATTTGGTTTTTCTTGTTTTGTCGAACTCTTCGGAAATTTCTGTATAATCTTTTACAACTTTTTTTAGTAACCTAATTGCTGTTTTTTCGCGCATAGATCCATTATAATTGTTTTATATGGATTTCGCGAATTTAAATCTAGATGATAATCAAGAGATCGCCAGAAATATAATAATGGCGGCTTCAAAAAAAACTTTCGAAAGAAGGGGTGATTTTGAGCATTTTAGAAATGGGATAATAAAAGAATTTAAAGGAAAAGTTTTTCATAATCTTTATCTTATTAAGGCTTATTATGATTTATTGAAAGAGAAGAAGATAAAAAATAATCCTGCTCTTCTTTCTTTACTTAGAAAGAGGGGAGTGCGTACGCTTAGTGGAGTAACGCCTGTTACGGTCCTTACAAAGCCATATCCGTGTCCTGGGAAGTGTGTTTATTGTCCGACGGATGTTAGAATGCCAAAAAGTTATTTGCAGTCACAGCCTGCGGCGCAGAGAGCTTTTGCTCAGGATTTCGATCCTTATGTTCAAGTTTTTGTTAGGCTTAAGGCTCTTACAATGACTGGGCATGAAGTTTCAAAAGTTGAATTACGCGTTATTGGAGGGACTTTTAGCTATTATCCTAAATCTTATCAAACTTGGTTTATAAAGAGATGTTTGTTGGCGATGAATGATTTTCCTTTGCTTGTTTTAGGCAAAAAACCTTTCAAAAAAAATCTTTCTTTTGCTGAGGTAGTAAAGATAAATGAGACCGCGGATGTTCGATGTATTGGAGCGAATATCGAGACAAGGCCGGATTATGTCAACAAGGCTGAAGTTAAACGTTTACGAGTGCTCGGTGTTACAAAAGTTGAAATGGGAGTTCAAACTACAGATGAAAAAGTTCAAGAATTGACTAAGAGAGGCCATGATTTGAAGGCAGTGAAAAATGCGACTGGTTTACTCAAGGATAGTGGTTTCAAAATTGGTTATCATATGATGCCGAATTTGCCTGGATCAACACCAGATTTTGATAAGAAGATGGTTTCAGAACTTTTCACCGATTCTGGTTTTCAGCCTGATTATTTAAAGATATATCCTTGTGTTGTTGTGCCTAAAACTCAACTTTTTTATACTTTTAAGCGTGGGGAATTTCAGCCTTACGATGACAAAACTATTGAAGAGGTTCTTTTGGCCGAGATGTTATCTGTGCCTGAGTGGTGCCGAGTTGATCGTGTTGCGAGAGATATTCCTTCAAATGAAATTACTGCGGGTTCAAAAGTGTCTAATGTTAGACAAATTCTTGAGCAAAAGCTTATGAAAAATACTGGTAAAACTTTCCGCGAAATACGTGCACGTGAGATTAAAAATGAAACTTTTAAGGAAAAAGATGTAAAATTGGTTGTTCGAGAATATGATGCGAATGGCGGAAAGGAGTTTTTTATTTCTTTTGAGGACACCAAACACGATAAGATTATCGCTCTTTTAAGGCTTAGGTTCCCTCATAAAACATTTATTCCGGAATTGAAAAATGCCTCTTTGGTTAGGGAAATACATGTTTATGGAAAACAAGTGGCGGTAGGGAAGAGGAGTGAAAAGGAAAAACAACATGGGGGATTTGGTTCTAAACTTATGCAATACGCGGAAGATTTTTCAAAAAAGAGTGGATATAAAAAAATCGCAGTCATAGCGGGGATAGGAACAAGAGAGTACTACAAAAAGTTAGGATATAGAATCAAAGGTACTTATATGTCAAAGGGAATATAGAAAGATAAAGGTTTGCACAATGTATCTTGTACGAACCTAGATTGATTTACCGTTAAAAATATTGTTTTATGTGTTTCTTGGCTTTGAGTCCTCTTTTTTGTTTGATAAATTTTAATGGTCGAATACTTCTATCTTTCGGTGTGTTCGTACTTTTATACTCTTTTGGGTGTTTTTCGGTTTTCTTGCCTCGTTCCCCTTTTATTGTAAAACTTATGAAAACCCAGGGCTTAAAATTTGCGTTTTAACGCGTTTAAATAAAGAAAGCGGGTGTTTGGTCGTCTTTGTCTGAAACTGAAAGTCTCGTTTTTGGCTTGTTTTTGCGGTTTATTCAAAATCTAAATTATATCACATTTAAGAGTGTTTCGGGAAAAACTTTATGAAAATTTTATAAATATTTTATTTTTTCTAATCGTTAACGAAAACTTCTTGAATCTCTGTGATTTTTGCGGCTAATTTTGGAAATGTTTTTAATAATGGGTCTATGTCTATAATTCTTGATGCGCTGTTTCTGGCTTTTTCGATGTTTACTAAATCTGTCAAGCTTGCCATTTTTAAGTCTGGAATTCCACTTTGACGTACTCCGTAAACTTCACCAGGACCTCGAAGTTGCATGTCGATTTCGGCTAGCTTAAAGCCACTTGAGTATTTTTCCATCGATTGCATTCTTGTTTTTCCTTCCTCTGATAGGTTGCCAGTGAAAAGGAAGCAATATGATTGGTGCACTCCCCTTCCTACTCTTCCGCGAAACTGATGTAGTTGAGATAGGCCAAATCTTTCTGAACCTTCTATGAGCATTATCGTTGCGTTTGGCACATCGATTCCTACTTCAACGACAGAAGTTGAAACCAATATGTTGATTTTGTTGTTTTTAAAGTCTTCCATGACTTCGTCTTTTTCCTCTTGTTTAAGCCTTCCGTGAAGAAGTCCGAGTTTTAAATTCGGAAAAATGAATTCTTGTAAATGTGAGTATTCTTGAGTTACTGATTTTACTTCGATTGTGTCTGATTCGTCTATTAATGGGCAAATTACGAATGCTTGTCTTCCTTTCGTTATTTGATCTTCAATCCATCTGTAGGCTTCTGTACGTTTGTTTTCCGGGACAACTCTTGTGATGATTTCTTGTCTTCCTTTTGGCATTTCGTCGATTACTGAAAGGTCTTGATCGCCGTAAACGACTATCGCGAGTGTTCTCGGAATTGGCGTAGCCGTCATGCTTAAAAGATGTGGGGAGTTATAACTTTTTAATATTTCCCGTTGTTTGACGCCAAATCTGTGTTGTTCGTCTATGATGGCGAGTCCTAGATTCTTGAATTCAATGTCTTCTTGAATCAATGAATGAGTTCCAATTACTATATCAACCGTTCCGGTTTTCATTTGTCTTATGACATCTTCTTTCATTTTCTTTGTCGTTGAACCAGAAATGAATTGTACGTTAAGATTGTATTTCGTGAGTGTTTTTACGAAAGTTGCATAATGCTGTTTTGCCAGGATTTCAGTTGGTGCCATTATTGCCACTTGGTAGCCCTTTTTTACAACATTTAGTGTTGCTAATGCTGCGACGACCGTTTTTCCTGATCCAACATCTCCTTGTATTAAACGGCTTGCCGGATAAGGTTTTTGTAGATCGTCTAGAACATCTTTTAGTGCTTTTTTCTGTGCATTTGTTAGTTCAAATGGAAGTTCCAAAATTGCTTCTTTTAGCATTTCTAAATCTGTTTCTATTATTTTTGATTCTCTTGATTCTATGTGTTGCCAATGCCATTTTCTTTGTAGTACTTTTAGTTGTAATAAGAAAAGTTCATCAAATCCAAGACGTTCTCTTGCCTTAAGTAAAAGTTCTTCACTTTCAGGAAAATGTACGTTTTTGATCGCATCTTTTATTCCCATCAAATTATGTTCTTTAATAACTTCTTCCGGCAAATATTCTTCAAAAAAACTTAACCAATCATCGACTAAAGGTTTTATTTTTTCTCTTATCCACTTTGAGGTTATGCCTTCAGTTTCGTGATACATAGGCGCTATTATGCCGCTATGTATTTGTTCTTCGTATGGTTTTATTCTTTCATGAGTTGGACTTTGTAGTGCTATTTTTTTGAAACCAATTTTCGCTTTTCCGCTTAGTATTATTTCTTGATTTCTCGGAAGCATTCTTGTTAGATGTGGTTGGTTGAACCAAACTACTTCTATTGATCCTGTTGAATCTGTAAATACACCTCTGGTAATTTTTTTACCGAATTTTGTGCTTATGTTGAACAATGAAGTTATTTTACCTTTTATGGTACTTACTTCGTTCGGTATTATGTCTTTTATTTTTGTGAATTCACGTGTGTCGTTGTAATCACGTGGAAAATAAAGAAATAAGTCTTCGACTGTATTTACGCCAAGGGAAGACAATTTTCCTAAGTGTTTTTTTGTTGTCTTTAGTACTTTTTCAAGATTTTTCTGAAGCATTATTTACCAATCACTTTTATGAATTTTCTTTTTCCGGCTTGGATTAGGCGTTCTTTGCTTAGGTCTAATTCTGTATTTGTATCTGTGATTTTTTCATCATCAATTTTCACACCTCCTTGTTCTATAAGTCTTCTAGATTCACCTTTCGATGTTGTTAGTTTTGTTTCCACCAATAAATCTACTAGTTTGTGTTTTTTGCCTGACACCTCTATTTCTTCTATTTCTTCAGGTTTTCCTTTGTTCGAAAATATTTCTGTAAATTCTTGTTCTGCTGTTTTTGCTAAAGTTTCATTGTGGTATAGGGAAACTAATTCTCTTGCTAAACGCATTTTAAGATTTTTTGGATTTTCGCCTTCTTTTAACGCTTTTTCTATGTTTTTTAAATCTTCAAATGATATTTCTGTCACTAATTCGAAATATTTAACAATCATATTGTCAGGAATCGACATCGCTTTTCCGTAAATTTCTTTTGGACTTTCTGCAAATCCGATGTAGTTGTTGTACGTTTTGCTCATTTTTTCAACTCCGTCTGTACCTTCGAGAATTGGCACAGTGATGATATTTTGTAGCGTTTTGCATCCATATAATTTCTGTAAATCGCGTCCTACTAGCATATTAAATGTTTGGTCTGTTCCTCCTAATTCAACGTCTGATTCGAGCATCACTGAGTCATATCCTTGCATTAATGGATACAACAATTCTGTAATTGAAATATCTTGATTGTTTTTAAGTCTATTTTTGAAATCTTCTCTTTGTAGCATTTGGCTCACTGTTTTTTTGGCTGTTAGCTCAAGGATTTGTGCCATGCTCATTTTCCCAAACCATTCGGAGTTGTACCTTATTTCTAATTTATTTACATCAAGAACTTTTGAAGCTTGTTCTATGTAATGCTTCATGTTTTCTTTAATTTCTTCTTCTGTAAGTGTTTTTCGTGTTTCTGATTTTCCAGTTGGATCCCCGATTCTGGCTGTGTAGTCACCTATAAGTAAGATTGTCGTGTCTCCCCTATCTTGAAATTGTTTTAATTTTCGAAGAACGACACCATGTCCGATATGTAAATCTGAACCCGTAGGATCTATTCCAAATTTTATTCTCAATTTTTTGCCTGAATTTAATTTCTTTTCTAGTTCCTCCTTTACGATTACATCTACTACTCCCCTTTCCAGCAAATTTTTATTATCTTTTGCCATTTATTTGTTTGTTATTTTTTCGTCCTTCCAAGGATACCAAACTGCACTTCAAAAAGCAAAACACTGAACCTAGGGTCAAACTCTATTGACATATATTTCCGTAATGTTGTAAGATTCACCTCCTGACTCAATGTTTGTGTTCGTATGTTACAAGAATATCTGTGTCAAATAGGCTTTACTAGTAATGAATCCAAGGTTTACTTGGAACTTTTGCGTATTGGTGCTCAGCCAGTCACGTTGCTTGCGAAAAGGCTTGGAATGAACAGAACTTCTGTTTGGAGTATTTTAAAATCCTTGGAGCAAAAAGGTATAGTTTCGTCTTATTCTTCCAGGAAAATCAAATATTTTGTTGCGAATGATCCAAATTTTCTTATAGGCTATATTGATCGTAAGTGTAAAATTTTTGATTATTACAGGGAGAAACTTATTTCTGTAATTCCACAATTTAGAGGTGTTTCTGATAATTTCATTTTTCATAAACCTGTTGTTTCTTTTTTTGATGGTTTGGAAGGAGTGAAACATGTTCTTTATGATTTCCTTAAGGCAAATTGCGAGAAAAGAGGGTATATTTCACTGGATAAATGCTTTTTTGCTGACAATAATTTTTCTGATTTATTTAGGGATGCGTTGAAGAAAAAGACGTCAAAATCTTTTAAAATAATCTTGCCAAATTTTGAAGAAATTAAAAAAATATTCAATTTTAACAATAAAAATGTTGAGGTTTTATGTCTTGAGAAAGCCGATTTCGGAAAATTATTCGAGAATGAAATTGCTATTTATGATGACAAGGTTTGCATCTTAAACCTTCAGAAAGGCGAAGAATATGGGATTGTTATTGAAAGTCCGAAAACTGCCGATATGCATAAGATGATTTTTGATATGGCGTGGAATAGTATACAATGAGGGTATGATAAAAATTATATTTGAAAATGATGACTACATGGTTGTAGAAAAACCTTCTGGAATTTCTGTACATCCTTCTTCTACTTCTAGTGAAACTACTCTTATCGAAGAACTTAAGTCTAAAATAAATTTAAAAGATTTGGATAGTGAACGTCCTGGAGTTGTTCATAGACTTGATAAAAACACTTCTGGACTTTTGATTATCGCTAAGAATAAATCTTCTTATGATTATTTTGTGAAACTTTTTAAGACTAGAAAAATCGAGAAACATTATTATGCTCTTGTTAGGGGTGTTTTGAAGCATAAAAAAGCTGTAATTGACTCTCCTATCACAAGAGATTTGAATTACAGGACTAGAATGAATGTGTCTGCTAGCATTGGTGCGAAAAATGCTGTGACTGTTTATGAGGTTGTTAGTGAATACAAAGTCTCTTGTGGAACTGTTAGCTTGCTTGATATTGATCTAAAAACAGGTCGTACGCATCAAATAAGGGTCCATTTGAAGGCCATAGATCATCCAGTTGTTATGGATAACGTTTATGGCGATAGGAAGTTTAATCAGGCTTTTTCTGAGTCTTATGGTTTAAATAGGCAATTTTTGCACGCCTATATGATGAAATTCAAAGATCCTGACGGTAATACAAAAATCTTCAGGTCTGATTTCCCTGAAGATTTAAAAGATGTCGATGAGAAGCTTAAAGCTTTATGACTATTTTAAGCTTCTTTCTTCTTTGAAGTCGCTTTTTTAGTTGTAGTTTTCTTTACGGCTACAGTTTTTTCTGTTTTTGGCTTTTTTGCTGGTTTTGCTTTCTTTTCCACTACTACTTTTTCTTTTTTCTCTACAGGTTTTGCTCCTGATGCTGAGATGTTAAGTACTTCTACTTTTGTAAGTTTTTGTCTGTGTCCTTGTTTCTTTTGGTATCTTTTTTTAGCTTTCATTTTGTATACGTAGATTTTGTCCGCTTTTGTTTGATCGATAACTTTTATTTCTGCGAAAGCTCCTTCGATGTACGGTGTTCCTACTTTCATATCGTCTCCGTCTACAATCAAAACGACTTTGTCTATTTCAACTTTATCGTTTGCGTTTAGCTCTAATTTTTCGATTTCTAGAACTGATCCTTTCTCTACTTTATATTGTTTTCCTCCTGTTTCAATTATTGCGAACATTTTTTTGGTGTTTAATACTTAAAATTTGCGTAGGTAATCTACGTAAAAATCCTAAATTAGTCAATCTTATTTTGAGATTATGAGCTTTTTTAGTTCTTTTATGCCTTCGTCTATGGCCTTTTTAGCCTCTGAGAGCTCTTCTTCCTTAAATCTAGATAGCACAAAATCACTTAAGTCTTGCTGTTTTGGACTTGAAACTCCCCTACTTTCGATTCCTATGCGAATTCTTGCAAAATCTTCTGTTCCGATTTGTTGGATTATTGATTTCATTCCGTTGTGAGTTCCGGCTGATCCTGTCGTTCTTACTCGTATTTTGCCTAACGGAAGATCTACGTCGTCATATATTACAATTAGATTTTCCGGCGTTTCTTTGTAGAAATTTAATATTTTTGAAACTGCTTCTCCCGATAAATTCATAAATGTAGTAGGTTTTACCAACAAAATATTTTCTCCTTCATATGATGTTTTTCCTATTTCCGCTTTAAATTTAGGGCTTTCTTCTATTGAAACCTCTTTTCCTGTCTTTTCGATTTCTTTAATTAGCTCTTCGATGAACATAAAACCCACATTGTGGCGTGTGTTTTCATAGTTTTCTCCAATATTTCCTAATCCTACGACGATCTTCATTTATTTTCTATAAGGTATTTTTTTGCCATTTATTTCTATGAAGTCTCCGAATGTCGCTCCTTTTTTGTTTATTAATTTCTTGATTCCGAATTTTTCCATATATATGTACATTCTCTCAAGTCCTTCAGGATTTCTTATGTCTGTCATTACAGCAAGTCTATTTATTTTTGCTCCAGTTATCTTGAAGACTTTGCTGTTTTTATTTTTCTTTATTTTTTCTAAAATAAATTGTACTTTTTCAAGATGTGGCTGCAGTACGGTCATTTCTACCACTTCTTCCGGTGGATTTTCTCTTAAGTCTTTCTTGAATTCTTTCAGTCTTTTGACCAATTCGAATAAAAGAGGTTTCAATCCTTCATGCGTTGCTGCTGACATTTCGAATATTTCTCCTTTTTTGTATGCTTTTCTAAGTTCTTTTTTCTTTGCTTTTATGGCCTCGTCGCTCAATAAATCCATTTTATTTATCACTACTATTTGTGTTTTTTTCGCCAAGTTCTTGTCGAAATCTTTTAACTCTTTGTTTATCGTTTTGTAGTTTATGTCTGCGTTTTCTAGATATCCATCTATTACATGGATAAGAATTTGAGTTCTTGCGATATGTTTCAAAAATTGATGTCCAAGTCCTTTTCCTTGGCTTGCGCCTTCGATTAGTCCTGGAATATCTGCTACAACGAATGATTCATTTGAATCTCCTCCAAATTTAGACATGTCTACGACTCCCAAATTTGGGACTAGTGTCGTGAAGTGATATTCTGCTATTTTTGGTTTTGCGTTGCTTATAACTGATATTAATGTTGATTTTCCGGCTGAAGGAAGACCAATAATACCTACGTCTGCAACCAACTTTAATTCCATTATTATCTCTTTTTCTTCTCCCGGCTCTCCATTTTCTGCAAATCTTGGCGCTTGTCTTATCGAAGAAACGAAATGTGCGTTACCCATTCCACCACGTCCTCCTTTTGCTATTACTATTTCAGTTTCAGCTTTTGAAAGATCTGCTAATATTTTTGATTTGTCGGAATTAAAAATAATTGTTCCTACTGGAACTTCTATTTCTAGGCTTTCGCCTCTTTTTCCGTACATCATTGACCCCATTCCATTTTCTCCCTTTGGAGCTTTGTATGCTTTTTTATGAGCAAGATGGCTCAATGTATTTATATTTGGATTTGTTTTGATGATGATGTCTCCACCATTTCCTCCATCTCCACCATTTGGGCCTCCTTTGGCTACAAATTTTTCTCGGCGGAAGGCAATACACCCGTCTCCTCCATTACCAGCTTGAACCTTTATTTTTAATTCATCGCAAAACATGCACGTATAGTATCAATCTTTTGACTTATTATCAATTGTTTGTTAATTTTATCCTCGCTTTCTTTAAAAATATGCCCAGGTGGCGGAATTGGTAGACGCGCGGGACTCAAAATCCCGTGGTGGCAACATCGTGAGGGTTCGATTCCCTCCTTGGGCACCATATTTCTTAAATATCTCTGATATGACAGATCCTGTGAAAGACATAAGGAAAACCTTAAGGCTTTCTTTGAGAATGCATAAAAAGTTTTTTGGAGTTATGTTCGCCATGGTTGCTATGACTTTGTTTTGGAGGGGTTTTTGGAATTTGCTCGATATTTATTTGCTTCCAGATAAGCCTTTGCTGAGCAATGTTATATGTCTTCTTCTTGGTTCACTTTTGCTTTATCTCCCTGATGAAGATCTAAAAGACATAGTCTAATGGAATTATTGATAGCGAAATTATTGGCTTTTACTGGGAACCTCGGTTATGGAGGAGTTTTCTTTTTGATGGCCGTTGAAAGTTCTTTTATACCTTTGCCTTCAGAGGTTGTTGTTCCGCCTGCGGCTTATTTGGCTTCAAAAGGAGAAATGAATATTTTCTTGATTGTGCTTTTGGCCGGTCTTGGAAGTGTTCTTGGTGCATCTTTTAATTATATTTTGGCTAGAATTTTGGGAAGACCTCTTGTTTATCTTATTGCTGAAAAAAAATGGGCTAAGTTTATATTCTTAAAAAAATCTCACATAGAAAAAGCTGAACAATATTTTCTAGAAAGGGGAAATATTGCTACGTTTCTTGGTAGGTTTATACCTGGAATTAGGCATATCATTTCTATTCCTGCTGGTTTCGTAAAGATGAATTATCTTTCTTTTGCTTTATATACCTTTGTCGGATCTACGCTGTGGTCTGCGATTTTGGCCGCTTTGGGATATTTCTTTGGGCAGAATCAGGCATTTATCTTTGAATATGCAAAATTGATCGGTTTTGGCTTTTTGGTTGTATCAATCTTGTTTTTCTTTTTCTTGTTTTTAATAGCAAGGGTTAAGAAAAGAAAGAATTAAGTTCTTCTGTTATTTTTTTTGTATTTTTTCCGACGACACCTTCATTTATAACGATATTGTCTATTTTTGTTATAGGTACTATCAAATTGACACTTTGAGTCAGGAATATTTCTTTCTGTTTTTTGAGGTCTTTTAGTTTTATTGTCTTAAATTTGGTTTTGAATTTCGTATTTTTAAGTATTACTTCTCTTGTGATTCCAGGAAGAACCTTGTCTTTTCTGGTAAACAACACATCTTTTTCGAACCAAAAAATATTGCTGTAAGCGCCTTCGTACACTTCGCTTGAGTCATCTATCAGTAGTGCATCGAAAAAACCTTCCTTTACCGCATTCTCGTGCGCTAGAAAGGATGGAAGATATGACAATGATTTAATTTCCGGCATACTTCTTTGAAGATTTACGCTTTTCACGGAAACTCCTGAGTATATTTTCTTATCTATTTTTTCTTTTACCGACGTAATTATTAAATCGCTTGATGTCGCGATTATTTTCACCCTTTGGGTTTTATGCGGAGATTTTTTTGTAACTTTTGCTAGCATTTCTGTGATTTCTTTTTTGCTGTATTTTATTTTTAAATTTATTTTTTTTGCAGAATCAAAAAGTCTGTTTAAATGTAATTCTAAAAGTAGTGTTTTTTTGTTATTTACCCTTAGTGTTTCAAAAATTCCTTCTCCCCTTCCAAATGGTCCGTTGGCGTCTACAAGCGCTTTTTTTGTAAACTTATTGTTTTGTAAGATTATCATAATATTTTCATAAATGATTTTGCCTTGTGCAATGTTTCTTCAAATTCATCTTTGTTTTTTGAATCTGCGACTACTCCTCCTCCTACTTGAAGATATAGATCTTCTCCTTTTTTTATTATAGTCCTTATCGCAATACTGAAGTCCATGTCGTTTTTGTTTGTTATTTGCCCTATTATTCCCGTGTAGATTCCTCGAGTTGTTGGTTCAATTTCGTCTATTATTTCTATAGCTCTTTTTTTAGGACATCCTGTTATTGATCCACCCGGAAGCATGGAGATAAGCCCTTCTATTGGGTTTGTTCTTTTATCTATTTCTCCTGAGATTTTGCTTAATGTATGCCAAACGTTGCTATATTTTTTTATGACTCTTTTTTCTTCCACTTTTACGCTTCCAATTTTGCAAAATTTTCCTAAATCGTTTCTCAATAAATCCGTAATCATGTTTAATTCTGCCTCTTCTTTTTTATTTTTCTTTAATTTATTCTTAAACATTAAGTCTTCCTCTTTTGTTTTTCCTCTTGGACGTGTGCCTTTTATCGGACTTGTTTCTATCTTATTCCCTTTTATTTTCACGAAACGCTCAGGAGATGCGCTTAGAATCTCGAAGTTTTTATCTTTCATGTAAGCCAAAAATCCTACTTCGTTATCCTCTATTATTTTTTGAAATATCTCTACGGATGATATTTGCGTTTTTGCGTGAAGACGATGTGTCAGGTTTAATTGATATATGTCCCCTTCTTTTATATATTTTTTTGTCGTAAAATAAGCTTTATTATATTCTTCTCTACTTTGTTCTGGTGCAAAATTTTTATTTTTTGAAGTAATGTTTTTAATTATGTTTTTTTCTTTCAATATTTTTTCTATTTCTTCCTTAAAACCTTCTTCCTGAGAATACACTTTTATGCAATTTTTTTCTTCAGTTATCCATTTTTCAAAAGACAATAAAAGTATGTCTGGGAGAGCTAAATCATCTTTTGCCGTATTCTTTATTTTATGAATTTTGTAGCCAAGATCGTAGGAAAAAAAACCTAATATTTTTCTATGTTTATTTGTTTCTTTTTCTATAAATTCTGTTACATTTTTTTCAAAATCCTTATTGGAAATTTTATATGAAAATTTTTCTTTTGGATTCCATGCTAATACTTTTTCCCATCCGTCTTTTTGTCTGCTATGAAAAAAGCAGATATTTTCTTCGGCTTCGTTAAGCCTTTTAAAAACATCCAGTAATTTCTTATTTTTTATTGTTTTATTTTTCATTCAGAAAATTTTTCATTATTTTTTCTCCTTCTTCCGTCATGAATGATTCAGGGTGGAATTGTACTCCAAAAAGTTTATATTTTTCGTGTTTTATTCCCATTATTTCTCTTTCTTTAGTCCATGCCATTAATAAAAAATCTTTTGGAACTTTATTCATCATCAATGAGTGATATCTGGCTCCAGCAAACGGATTTTTGACGTTTTTAAAAATAGATTTTTTGTTATGACAGATTTTTGACGTTTTTCCGTGCATCAATTTTTTCGCATGTATTACCTTCGATTCAAATACTTCTCCAATACATTGATGTCCAAGACATACTCCAAGAATAGGAATTTCTTTGTAGAAAGTTTCTATTATTTGTTTTGAGATTCCTGAATCTTTAGGTGTTCCCGGCCCCGGAGATATTACTATTTTGGAAGGTTTTATTTTTTTTATTTCGTTTACCGTAATCTCATCGTTCTTCACGACTTTTGTCTCCTCCCCTAGACGTTCTATCAATTGATAAAGGTTGTAGGTGAAGGAATCATAATTGTCTATCAGTAAAATCACTCTATCAATCTTAAGAATTCACTTCTTGTTTTAAGTTTCTTTTTGAAAAGTCCTGTAAATGATGATGTCGTCATTGATGCATTTTGTTTTTCTACTCCTCTGGCCATTGTGCAAAGATGTTGTGCTTCAACTACAACTCCGACTCCTTGTGGTTTCAAAAGTGTATTTAAAGTATTTGCAATTTGCATTGTCATGCGTTCTTGATTTTGCAGTCTACGACTGAATATCTCAACTATTCTTGGAAGTTTTGAGATTCCAATAATTTTTTTATTTGGGATGTATCCAATAGATATTCTTCCGAAAAATGGAATCATGTGGTGTTCACATGTTGAATAGAAATCTATGTTTTTACATATGATCATTTCGTCGTAATTTTCTCCGTCGAATTCTGTCAAAATTTCTTCAGGTTTTTTGTCGTATCCTCCGAATAATTTTTCAAATGACCTAGCTACTCTTTCAGGAGTTTTGGTCAGGCCTTCTCTGTTCGTATCTTCGCCTATGGCTTCTAGAAGCTCTTTTGCTAATTTTTCTATTTTTTGTTGATCCATTGTGAAATTTTTTCTTTTTCATCCAGTAATTCAAGTAGTGGCACAAGTACAAATTTACGTTCGTGCATTCTTGGATGTGGTATTTTTAGATCTGGTTCGTCGACCATTGTATTCCCAAATGTCAAAATGTCTATATCTATTGTCCTTGGGCCATTTTTTATTTTCCTTTCTCTTCCAAATTCTTTCTCTATTTCCTGAAGTTTTTCAAATAATTTTCGTGGATTTAAGTTTGTTTCTATCTGTATTACCATATTCAAAAAATCTCCCTGATTTTTATATCCTACTGGGGAAGTTTCGTAAATCTTCGATTTCTTTGTTACTTTTGCTATTTTTTTTATTTCCGAAATAGCTTTCTTTAGAAAATTTTCTCTATTTTCTATGTTCGATCCGAGGCTTAAATATGATTTATTTGCCTTCATATTCGCAATAATAATCTTCTGTTTCGTAAACTGTTAATTTTATTAATGGCAATTCTTCTTTTAATTTGTCCCAAATCCATACTGCAAGATTTTCTGCTGATGGATTTTCAATTATGTCGTTTAAGTGATGGTGATCTAATATTTTCAAGACTTTGTCTTCTGCTATTTGTTTTATGTCTTTAAAATCTACAGCCATTCCGTTTTCTTTTACCGTATCTTCGATAGTTATGATCAATTTGTAGTTATGACCATGTAGATTTTCGCATTTACCTTTGTATTTCGTTAGGAAGTGAGAGGCTGCAAATGTAACGACACAATTTAATTTTACTATTGGCATATTAAGTTTAAATAATTTCTAAGTCCACCTACGTCGTGGGTTCTTATTATATTGGCTCCGTTAATATATGCAATAGCGCTTAATGTTTTTGCTTTTTCTTCACGTGACTCCATTTCTTCTTTTAGGAACGATTTCCTTGAAAATCCTACGAGAATTGGTTTTTTAAATAATTCTAATTCTTGTAATTTTGCGATTACCTCAAAACTGTAATGCGGAATATTGCTTATAAACTGGCCCATTCCCGGATCTAATATTATTTGATCCCCTTTTATTCCTTTTGATTTTGCATATATGATTCTTTCTTCGAAAAATTTTTTTATTGTTTGCATTAAGTCAGGATATTTTTTGTCTTTTACTGTCGTTCGAGGTGAATTATCTTTTGAATACATCATTATCACAGGGCATTTGCTCTTTTTCACGACGTCTGCCATCTTTGGGTCTTCTCGTAGTGCAGTAACGTCATTTATCATGTCTGCGCCGTATTTAATCGCTTCTAGTGCGACGTTTGCCTTGTATGTGTCGATCGAAATTGGTATTTCTGAAAATTCTCTTATTGCTTTGATAACAGGTATTACTCTAGAAAGTTCTTCTTCTTGTGTGACGAATTTTGAATTTGGACCTGTAGATTCTCCTCCTATGTCTAAGATATCTACTCCTTCTTCTATCATTCTTTTGGCTTGTTTTATTGATTCTTCTAGCGTCATGAATTTTCCTCCGTCGCTAAAAGAGTCGGGGGTGATATTCAATATGCCCATCAATAATGGGCCTTTTCTTGAGTTTGTTTTTTTCATTATTCTCCTATTGTTGCCAAATAAAGTGCGAGTCTGTATATGTTCTCGCTGATTCCTCCCCGTGTTGTAAGAGCTGCTGGACCATATACTTTTCCTTTTTCCTCTAATATTCCTAGATTCTTGGCTGTTGTTATGTATTTTGAGAACCAATCTTCCGTGTTTACATCTGAAAATGGTTTTGTTTTTGGTGTAGCTAAAGGTATTTCAAATATTTCAATCAACATCTTCATGGCTTCCACTTTGTTTATATTGTTTGATGGTTTGAATGTGCCATCTGGGTATCCTGCAATCCAACCTTTTTCTTTTGCTAAACACACATATTTCGCAAACCATTCTTCTTTTACATCAGGGAAACAATTCTTGTATTTTGCTGCGTCTATTTTATCTCCTTCTCCTGATGGAAGCGCTCCATTTACAAGTATTTTTAATAGTTCTGCCCTGTTTAACGGATTTGTTGGCTTAAAGCTTCCGTCTGAATATCCTGAGATTATTTTTGCATTTTTCAGAAAAGAAATCGCTTCTGCATTTTTTGTATTTAAATCTACGTCGGTGAAAACTTTTGTCGTTTGATCGTTTAGACCTTGATAATCATTTGAGAACACTTGAGTAACAAAATCTTTGTTTAATATTTTTTTGTCGACTAAGTCTTGAAACCATAAGTATACAATTTCATTTGAAATAACGTATCCGTAATTTCCTCCTACTCCTGACGTTGATACTGCTGAAACCATTCCTACTACTTTTTCGTTTTTGTCATAAGCTGGACCTCCTGAATTTCCCGGATTTATTGTTGCGTCCGTTGTGTACGCCCAAGTAATGTCTTTATTTAGCGGAATAAAACTACTTACAGCTCCTTTTGTAAGAGTTATCGTAGGAGACATTGCGGCTTGTGGAAAACCTAGAATGCTTAAATCATCCGACAAATGAGGTTTCGTGTCTGAGAAATCGACATATGGCAATTTCAGTGCTTGTGCTTGCGCTATCGTTATTTCTTCTCCGGTTTTTTTCCTGTTTGAGTCCATCATGTATTGAGGATAGATCAACGCGAGATCTAGATCTGTGTCGTAGGCCAAAACTCCAGCAAGGTAATAGCACCATGGCTCGCTATATTCTGATTCAATTGTACATATCTCTATATGTTCTGCCGGTTTATTTGTTGCTGTGTCCATAATCACGTGCGCGGCGGTAAGCATTATTCCGTCATTACTTACTGTAAATCCTGATCCCGTGTATATGTCACCTTTTGAATCCTGAACCTGAAGAAGAACTACACTATCTACCGTTTCTGGCAATGTTAATGCTGAAGCTGTTGAGCTAAACAGTGAAAGTATGCTTATTCCAAGCAATAATTTTGTTATTGTTTTTTTCATAGGTTTTTCAAAAAGTTAAGGATTATTTAAACATTCTTTTAGAACGTCTTTCTTTGTTGTATGTTATCGCGAATCGATGTGCTTCGTCACGGATTCTTTGTAATAATTTTAATGCCGCATTTGTTTTATCAAGTATAATTGATGTTTTTGACTCTTGTGTAAAAATCTCTTCCAGTTGTTTTGCCAAAGAAATATGTGGGATCTTTAATTCCAAGGATTGCATTACTTTTGTTGCAACAGAAAGTTGTCCTTTTCCTCCGTCTATGATGACAAGATCCGGAATCTGCATAAATGATTCGTCAGGTTTGTGTTTGTTTTTGTCGTAGACTAGCGCTATACAGCTTTTATTCCATTCTACACAATCTTGTAATATTTTCTTAAAATCTCCTGGGACTGTTTTTGCTTCTTCGAAACCTATTTCGATGTAATAATCTTTTAACGATTCTTTGCATATTAAATAAATTCTTTTTTCTTTGCTTTTCGCGATGATATTTTTCAGCAATTTATATCCTATTTTATGTCCTCGTTCTTTTGGATTTACCGATAATGATTCTATCGCATTTGTTTTGTCTGGATATTCCGTCAATGCTGCAAATCCTGCTAACGCTTTATTCTTTCCTTCCAACACGTAGAACTGATTTATCCCTATGTCAGGTCTAAGATCTTCTTTTTCTATTAATTCTCTTATTTCTTTTTCGTGTTTTTTTGTGGCTTTTTTGAACGTATAATCTTTTGCCTTGTAGTCCAATGCTATTTTCGAGAACCTTCTTGTAAGAACTTCTTCTATAGACTTATAATCGTCTGGATGTCCTTCCACAGTACGTAATTTGAATTTTCTATATAGGTCATTCTTAGGAATTCCATTTTGAAAAACTACCATTGAGCCTACCGTTTCTGTCCCTCCTAAATGAGAAATGTCGTAACACTCGATACGCTTTAATGGTGAATCTAATTTTAATAATTTTTGAAGTTCCCCTGTGCCTTCTTTTGTAAATTCACTTTCTACTTTCCAGCTTGGTTTTTGTCTATCGGCGTAGATTTTCGCATTAGATAGGCTCATCTCAAGAAGTTTATTTTTATTCCCTATCTTTGGAATTAATATTTCCACTTTTGATTTCTTCTCTTCGCTTAATATTTTCTCTATTTCATTTTTATCTTCTATGTCATGTGGAATTAATATTTCTTTTGGTACATCTGTTGCGATTTTGTAGTATTGAGTTACGAATGCTTCCAAAACTTCTTTGTTTTCATTTTCTTCGGCAGCCTCTGCTGATAGCGTAAAATTCTCTTGTCCTATAAGTTTTCCGTCTCTTATTTGGAACAAATTAAAGTAGGCTTTGTTTTGAGTTATGTAATAATTTATTACGTCTTTATCCTCCTGATTTGGGTCTGAAACTTTTTGTTTCTCTAATATTTCTTCCACTTTTTTTAGCTTATCTCTTAGCTTTCCGGCTTTTTCGAATTCTCTATTTGCTGCAAGTTTTTGCATTTTTTCTTTCATGTCTTTTATTATCGGATCTGCTTTTCCGGCAAGAAAATTTTCAACATTTTTTATTATTTCCGCATATTCTTCTTTTGTAATTTTTCCGATACATGGAGCTGCGCATGTTTTTATGTAATAGTCCAAACATGGATATTTAATAACCTTTTGAAAAACATGCACTGCTGTGTCAACAAGGTTAATCCCTAAATTACAATGTCTGAACGGGAAAATTTTCTTTAATATTTTAAATGTAGTTTCTACTTTATGTGCGGCGGTTTTTGGTCCAATATATTTTGCGCCATCTTTTTCTATCTTCCTTACTATTTGAACTCTTGGAAAATCTTCATTTGTTATTTTTATATAAACGTAATTTTTATCATCTTTAAGTAAAATATTGTATTTTGGTTGGAGTTGTTTTATTAAATTTGATTCAAAAATAATGGCTTCCAGTTCAGTATCCACCTCCGTGAAGTCTATTTTCGTGACGTTCTCTAAAAGTTTTCTTGTTCGAGAAGAATGTTCATAATCTTTTTGAAAATATTGGCGGATTCTTTTTTTTAGATCCTTTGCTTTTCCGACATACAACACAGTCCCCTCTTCGTTTATCATTTTGTAAATTCCTGGAGAAGAAGGCGCGCTTTCTATTATTTTTTTTGATTCTTTTGGGTCTATCATAAGTTTTTTTGTTTTGCTTTAAGTAGTATACTTCAAACATGAAAGAAATAGAAAATAAGTTATGGAATAAAGCGAGGAAATACATAAAAGTTTTGGAAATTGTTCCGTTTATCCGAATGGTTTCCGTTTGTAACAACCTTGCTTTTGGCCTTGCTGATGAGAAAAGTGACATCGACTTATTTATAATCGCAAAAAATGGAAGACTTTTTATCGTGAGAACTTTTGTCACTTTTATTTTTAATTTTCTTGGCGTTAGAAGACATGGAGATAAGGTCAATCAAAGATTTTGTTTGAGTTTTTTTGTTGATGATAGCGCTCTTGATTTATCAAAAGTTGCGATAGAGAACGATGTCTACCTTGCTTACTGGATAAAATCACAAATGCCTTTTATAAATGATGGTGTGTCTTTGCGGTTGTTAAAAGAAAATGAATGGGCGAAAAAATATTTCGAGAATGAAAATGATTTTTTCATACGTACAAATGAAATTATGCCAATATGTTCAAAATATTCTTTTTTTAGGAATATTTTTGGATTTATTTTTTCAGGATTTTTTGGAGATATGATCGAGAAGATTTTGAAAAAATGGCAGGTAAAAAGAGCTTTAGTGAAGGCAAAAAATGTACCTGATCCTTCCGGTATTATTGTTTCCGGTCACATGCTTAAATTCCATAACGTTGATAGGCGTGAGACTTTCAAGAATTTGTGGACTAAGAAGTATGGTGATGAAAAAATCACCGATGAAAAAATTCTTAAACTTTATTCTTAAACTTTAAATTCAAACTTGTTCCTGTAAATCCGTACTCTTTTCGTAATTCATTTTCGATGAATCTTGGGTACGAGAAGTGTAAGTTTTCAGCAAATTTGAAGAACATTATGAAACTTGGTGGAGAAACTCCGACCTGACTGATGTATAGAAATTTTGGTTTCTTTATGTTTGAGCTCGATGGTAGATGTTTGTTTGTTATCTTCTGCATAAAGCTATTTAGCTCTGCCGTGTTTATCTTTTTATTTCTTTCTATTTCTATTTCGTCTGCCAAATCAAAAATCTTTGTGATATTTGTTTTGTTTTTTGCTGAAACGAAAACGACAGGTGCCCATGGCACAAAAGAAAATTTCTGTCTTAATCTGTAGATTATCATGTTTTGTTTCTCTTCCTCTTTTTCTTTATCAAAATCGTCTATCTTGTTTATGGCTATGACAAGCCCTTTTTTCATATCCAATGCGTATTCTATTATGTGTGCGTCTTGTTTAGATATTCTTTCTGTTCCGTCTATTAGGAGTACTGCTACGTCTGATCTTTCAAGTGCGTTAAAACATCGTAGTGCGCTAAATTGCTCAATCCCCTGTTCTCTTTTCCCAGCTCTACGAAGTCCGGCTGTGTCTATTAAATTATATTTTTTCTCGTTATGTTCAACTAATGTGTCTGTGTGATCACGTGTCGTTCCTGCTATGTCAGATACTATTATTTTTCTTGTTCCTGTAATTGCGTTTACTAGTGATGATTTTCCGGCATTTGGTCTTCCGAGGATGCATATGCTTAAAGTTCCGTCTTCTTTCTTTACTGCTGCTCTTTTTTTCTTAAATTTTAGTTTTTTTAGAGTTTTTTCTAGTGCAAATTCCAAGTCTAAAAGTCCATTTGTGTGGATTGCTGATATTTTTATAGGTTCTCCAAATCCAAGTTCAAGTGTTTCGTAGCTATTCGCTTCCGCTCCTTTCGCGTCTGATTTATTAGCAACGAATAACACTTCTTTTTTTGATTTTCGAAGTACGTTTGCGGCTAATTTGTCATTTGGGTTTATTCCTTCAGACAAATCCACTAGGAATATTATCAAATCTGCTTCTTCGATGGCCAATGCTGCCTGTGATTGCACGTCTTTCTCGATGTTTTCGTGCTGTCCATATTCAAGTCCTCCTGTGTCTACCAAAGTTACCTCGTATCCTGAGATGTCACATCTTTTATAAATACGATCACGTGTTGTTCCTGCGATGTCTGATGTGATCGCATATTTTTCCATAACTAATCTATTGAATAGTGTCGATTTTCCTACATTTGGTCTTCCTACTATGGCTATTACCGGTAACGCATCCATTTTTATAATTTTATTTACTTGTGCTTTGGTGATGATATACTAGATTCAATGAAATTGAAAGTCCTCTTCATATTGCCGGTTTTAATCCTTAACGCTCTTTGGTGGGCGCCTTTGGCGATGGCGAGTAATCCAGCGCCTGTTGGAGGTGGGGAGTTAAGTTCAGATCAAAAAGCTAAAATTGATGCATTAAAGGCTGAGGTCAAACAACTTGAGGGTGAAGTGGCAACAGCTAACTCGAAATACGAGAGTGCTAAGGCTGACTACGAGTTTAAGGCTAATGTTGTTAAGAATTTTGATAATACCTATCCTAGTTGTAAGGCAAATCCTGCGTTGTCAACTTGCCAGGCTATGTATTCATCTGCCTTAAAAGAGGCTAACTCTGCCGCTGCAGATAAAAAAACGGCTATGGATGCTTGGTCGGCCAAGAGTAATGAATTGGATGCTAAAAAGGCTGAACTTGCCGCTGCTTCTGGGACTTCCGGTGCAAATGACCTAGGAATTAGTAATTATTCCAAAGGTGGAACTATTTTACCGGATACCGTATATCAACAAATTGCTGATTGTGAGTATATTATGAGATACGTGAATAACCATGCTCCTGACGTAAAAACTGCAATATCTTCAAGGCAGGCAACTATAACTGGCCTTACCGTCGCAGGTAAGAGCCCAAGTTATACCGACATAATGGGATGTGCTATTAAAACCGGTGATGTAAAGTTTTGGATGGTTCCTTATTTTGTGAGATATATTCTTGAATTTATTATTGGAATTGCAGGTTTGGCGTCTGTTGCCGGAATAGTTTACGGAGGTTATTTCTATTTGTTTGCTGGGCTTTCTGATGATCAGCAAAAAGGGAAGAATGCTATAAAAAATAGCATCATAGCTCTCGTACTTTCTCTTTCTGCATGGGCTATCGTGAATATCGTAATCTCTTTAGTAACTTCAATCTAGTTCGTAAATCGAAACGAAGATTTTTAGTAATATGTTTTTTGCCAATGTTCCCATTTATCTTTCAGATAACTTAGGAATTTGTTTTCGAATTCTTTTTCGTCAAATTTTTCTGCGTGTTTCCTGATTTCTTGAGGTACGAATAGTTTTTTATTTTTCTGATATTCTTCTATTGCGGCTTTCAAGTGAAGTTCGTCCTGTTTTTCAAAGAATATTCCTGTTTTACCTTCCTCTATTGAATCAAGTGCGCCACCTTTTTTATATGCAATTACTGGTCTTCCTGAAGCCATTGCTTCTATCGCCGTGATCCCAAAATCTTCAACTTGCGGAAATATTAATGCCTCACATTCGCTATATAAAGTTTTTAGTGTTTTGTCGTCTGCATTTCCTATGAATTCTATATTTGCATGTGCTGATAATTTCAATTCATTTTCTGAAATTCCTGTTCCAACTATTTTCAACGGAAGTCCGATTTGATTGAACGTGTCGATTATTAAATCAAATTTTTTATAAGGAGTTAATCGTCCTACCGCCAAATAATATCCTCCAGTTTTTTCTGACACTTTAAAATCTGATGTTTTTACCATTGGGTTAATTACCGATGATTGTTTGTTGTAATATTTTTCGATGCGTTGTTTTGTCGTCAAAGAATTTGCGACAAAATAGTCAACTCTTTCTGCGGATAATCTGTCCCACATGCGAAGTTCGTGAATCCTTCTTTTTCCAAAAAATTTTAAAACCGGATTCATTTTGTATTGATTTATGTAGCTTTGCCAGTTATCCCAAGCGTATCGCATTGGCGTGTGACAGTAACAAATATGTAATGTTTCAGGTTTTGTAATTATTCCTTTTGCGCATGCATGTGAGCTTGAAATCACTATGTCAAAATTGCTGAGGTCAAAATTTTCGTATGCATAAGGCATCATTCCTAAATATATTTGATGATGATTTTTTGCGAATGGAAGATTTTGTATGAATGAAGTCGTTATTGCTGCTTTTTCAAAACCCTTAACTTGTTTGTCATTAAAAATAGACGTAAAAATCGGAGCTTGTGGAAACATTTTATGTAATAACAAGTTCACTTTTTCCGCTCCGCCAGGATTTGTCATCCAGTCGAATACGAGTGCGATTTTTGCTTTTGCTAAAGACATGAGGAAGTAAAAAAATCTTTCCTATATAGTATTGTTTTTCACAATGAAATTCAACAGATAACCTATATTTTAAATGAATCTTCTCCTGTGAATTTTGAAAGTATATCTTTTTCTGGAGCTTTTATGACTGTTTCTTCTTGTTTTACTTGTGCGTTTTTTTGAGAAGTCGATGGTTGAGACATCCTATTCTTTTCTTTTTCTGCGACATATTTGGAGATTATATTTTTGTCATTTACTGAAACATCATCTTTTGTTTTTACAACTGTACTCAAAATTGTTTTGTACGTATCTTTTTCGTCTAAACGATCCATTGCTTTTGCTTTGAATAATTTTATTACGTTATTGTCAGGATCTCTTTCAAGAAGTCTTTCGCAAATATGGATAACGTCTACGTAACGTTTATCGTTGAACCACATGCCCATAAGTTCTATTACGACATCTTCGTCTTTTTTACCTAAAGTTGATTTCTGTTTTGTGGAAATATCTTCTGCGAGCATTAAATTTCCTGATTTTCGGCTGAGCAAATATTTCAAAAATGCATATCCTAATATTACGAAAATTATCACCGGCAACATTTTGTTGAATTGAAGTAAGTAATTGTATGTCGCGTGAATTGAAATCGCTAGCAATAATCCCCTGAGTACCATTTTTTGCTGGAATGCTTGGCTTATTGGCAGACCTAAAATTTTCGAAATAATTCTTTCGAAAAATGATGGAGTCGAACCTGTCATTTTATTTTGTGCCGTTATGTCTATCGCGAATTTTCCGATTCCATAATGATATCCGAAAATACTCGAGAAAATCATGTGGGCACATGCCGTAAAAATTGATCTAAATACGTACATATTTACTAAATCCCCTGTCGAAATTGTTGGCCAATATTGGTATAGATAATAAATGTTTTCTGCAAATGCGAATCCAAGCGCAGAGGCTAGGGCAAATCTTATTGAGTCGTCTAATGTTTTGATTAGAAGTGTTTTCTTGTCGATACGTATTATTACGTACATTTTGATGATTTCCTCAAGTCCTGCGAAAAGTATAAACATTGCTATAAAGCCTGAATTTTCTCCTGTGAAAGTTGTTTCTACAAATTTTGAAAGATTGAACTTTGAAGTAATTTCAAGAATTTGTTGAAAAATGTGAGGAAGTTGGATGATTGTGTCCGAAAATGGTATCTGAAAAAGGCCTTGCTGGAGCGTTTCTAGGGGTGGATCCCATAGCCATTGCAATATTAGAAGTGCTGGAGGTGTTAAACATCCTAATCCAAAAACAAGGGCAACGATGCCCTTTCCTTGATCTGTTTTTTTGAAGAATATATAAAACCACACTGCGGCCGGTATAGCCGCGAAGATTGCTGATATTGTTAGTAAGAAGGTTGGATTAGATAACATTTTCTATGGCTCATTTTAGCTTTCAAATTTATATGCTCCTGCTGAAGTCACTTGATCTGGCGCTGTAGCGGCAGGTTCTGTTGGTGCAGCTGGAGTCGCTGGTGCTAGTGGCGCTACAACTGGCGATTGAGTTGGTGTAGCAACTGGAGTGGCTTCTACAACTGGTGTTGGAGTTGATGCTACGACTGGTTGAGCAACTGGAGCTGCTTCTACTACCGGTGCAGCCGGTGTTACTGCTGGTGTTGATTCGACAGCTGGTGCAGCTGGAGCTACCTCGACAACTGGCGTTGGTTCAACTGCAGGAGTTGGAGTTGAAACCGGTGCAGCTACTGGCGTAGGAGTTACTACAGGTTGCGCTACTGGAGTTGGTTCGACAACTGGAGTTTGAACTGGCGTTGCAGTTGTTGCTTGTGGCGCTACTAAAGTAGCGGTTTTTGCAGCATCAAGACTTTCGTAGTTTTGCATTAATTGTGTCAATCCAACTACTTGCAAAATGTCCAAAATGTTTGATTTTGCTGAACACACTGCGGCTTTTCCTCCAAGTTCAGTAATTTTTCCGTATAGATCTGTAAGGTATCCTATTGATTTTGAATTCATATAGTCCAAATTTTGCATGTCAAAAATCATACTTAATCCTTTTGGAGCATTTTCTAAAGATTTGTAGATTACCTGGATTTTTTCATCTACATTGCTTTCGTCCAATTGCCCTGAAATATGAGCTACTTTTAGTGCTGGGTTTACGTCTTCTACTAGGATATTTACTTCTGTCATTTTTTTATTGTTTATGAATTAAGTATTATTGTTTCTTGTTTTTGAGGTAATCCAGATTTGAATCTTGGATCCTTAAGAAATTTTTTGACGCTTACTTTTAGCCCTCCTTCAGGTCTGTCTTCGAATTTTATTTCATCACTCCATTCTCCTATGATTTTTACGAGTCCACGTCCTCTAATTCCTGTGAATTGGTACGTTGGTTCTCTTCTTTCATCGAATAATTTTTTCAATTCTTCTGCTTTCATTTTATTTTTACCTGTTCCTGTATCTTCAACGTCTATTTCTAGATAATCATCTTTTGCGTACGTGAAAGTGATTCTAATCTCACTTCCAGGGCTTGATCCGTATTCTATGGCGTTATTACAAAGTTCATCTACAACAGATTGAAATCTAAATGCCCATTTCTCCTCGAAATTCGTAGTGTTTTTGATCATATTCAGAGTAAAATCTCTGATTCCCGACATAAAGTATGCGTTTGTCGGTAATGTGATCGTTATTTTTGTTTTTGTATTTTCCTCCATTTGTTTGTTTTAGATTGTTATATTGTATCATTTTGGGTCGAGGAAGTCAAAGTGTTTGTGACAGAAAGATGTGTGAATATCCTTTAGAGCTTAAGCTGCTTTTGCTGCAATCAATCTTTAGTCTACCTAGAACGCAATGCGCTCTAAAAAATATTCACACATCCTCCATGCCAAATTATTGTAACTTTCTAGACTCAGAAATGATTTTCTTGAATATTTGTATTTCGTATTGGGTTTTTAGCTTTTTTAAGATTTCTTTTTCGCGGGTTTTGTCTAGGACTGGTGTTTTTGAGAGTTTTTTAGCTTCACCAACTGATACTGAGATTTTGGCTCTTTTCCTTATCAAATCGAGGATTTCTGCATCTACAGCATCTATTACTTCCCTTAGGATGTTTAGCGATTTCATGGTTTTTTGTTATTTTGGCTTGCAAATAAGGTTCTTTTCTATTAGATTACTGCTACATTTATTTTATTTCAAGTCTGCTTTTTAACTCGTGAAATCCTCCCTGCATGACAGGGCATAACACGAACTAATATAAAGCGGGCGTAAACCACAAGGATTATGGATAAAAAGCTTGCACAAGAGATGTTCGAGAACGCAGTTCACGTCGGACATCGCACACAAAAATGGAACCCACGTATGAAAAAATACTTATACGGGGAGAAAGATGGTGTGCATGTTATAAATTTGGAAAAGACGGCTGAAGGGCTTGAGAGAGCGCTTGCTTTCTTGGAGAAACTTGCTTCTGAGGGAAAGAATGTGCTTTTTGTTAGCACAAAACCTCAATCTCTAAAACTTATTGAGGAATCTGCAAAATCATGCGGAATGCCTTACGTAGTTTCAAGATGGATTCCTGGACTTATCACAAATTTCTCAACTCTTAAAAATAGAATTAAATACTTTGTGAATCTAAAAGCTGAAATGGCTTCTGGAGAATTCGATAAATACACAAAGAAAGAGGCTGCAAAACTAAAGAAAATCATTGATACTCTTGAACTATCTTTAGGGGGTGTGCAGAACCTAAGAGGTGTACCTGATGCAATTTTCGTTATTGATACTGTTCGTGATCAAATCGCAGTAAAAGAGGCTAAAGTTGTCGGAATTCCTCTTATTGCTATTACTGATTCAAATTCAGATCCTACTGTTATTGATTACGCAATTCCTGGAAATGACGATGCGTTAAAGTCTTTGACTTTCCTTGTAGGAAAGGTTGTTGCTTCTTTAAACAAAGCAAGAAGAGCACAATAATTTTAGAAATTAATCCAATTTAAAAATGGCTATTTCAATTGAACAAGTAAAAGAATTGAGAGAAAAGACTGGTGTTGCGATGATGATTTGTAAAAAAGCATTGGAGGAAGCAAATGGAGATGAAAGCGTTGCTGTCGATATTCTTAGAAAAAAAGGTGAAGCGAAAGCTTCTGATAGAGCTGATAGAGTTACAGGGCAAGGAGTTGTCGCTGTCCTATCCCAAGATGGAAAAACCGCTATGGTTAGCCTTCTTTGTGAGACTGATTTCGTGGCTCGTGGTGAAGACTTTATGGCTCTTGCAAATAGTATCGCAGAAAAACTTTTGAAAGGTGAAATTTCTGTTAATGATAAAGATCTTCCTGAGGTTAAAGATTTCGGTCTAAAAGCCGGAGAAAAAATCGAACTTGGATCAATGGAGCTTATGGAGGGTAACAATGTTGGTTCATACATTCACAGCAATAAAAAAATCGGAGTTCTTGTTTCTCTTGAAGGAGGAAGTCCTGAAACTGCGAAAGATATTGCTATGCATGTTGCAGCTACAAATCCAAAATTTGTTTCACCTGAAGAAGTTTTACCTGAATTAGTGGCTAAGGAAAAAGAAATTTGGGCTGAGCAATTAAAGAATGAAGGAAAACCTGCTGAAATCGTGGAGAAAATCATGTTAGGAAAAGAAAAGAAATTCAGAGAAGAAAATGCTTTGCTTAAACAAGCTTTTGTAAAAGATCCTGAAAAGATCGTTGAACAATTGCTAGAAGCTGATAAGGCTAAACTAAAGGCCTTCAGAAGATTTGCAATATGAAGAACACCACAATGTTCGATAAAATTGAAGACGCAATAAAGGCTATTAAAGATGGTGGGCTTGTTGTCGTTCTCGACGACGAAGACAGGGAGAACGAAGGCGATCTTGTTATTGCTGCGGATGGTATCACTCCTGAATCTGTAAATTTTATGATGAAAGAAGGACGTGGACTTATTTGTGCGCCTGTTTCTTCTGATATTGCGGATAGATTGAATTTTCATCCAATGGTTGAGGAAAACACTGAAGTCCATAGGTGTGATTTTACTGTTTCTGTTGATTATAAAAACGGAACTGCTACTGGAATTTCCGCTTCAGATAGGGCAAAAACTATTTCTGCGATTTCTAATGGTGGATCTTTACCTACTGATTTTGTCCGACCTGGACATATATTTCCTTTGAGGGCTAAGGATGGAGGAGTTCTTGTGCGTGCCGGTCATACTGAAGCATCAGTTGATTTGGTTAAACTTGCTGGACTGTCCCCTGCTGCTTCTATTTGTGAAATTACACGTGACGATGGCGAGATGATGCGTAGAGATGAACTTATTGAATTTGCAAAAAAACATAAATTTCCGATTATTACTATAAAAGATCTTATTTCCTACAGACGTGAAAAAGAAAAACTTGTTGAATTTGTCGCTGAGACAAATTTGCCTACTGAGTTTGGTGATTTTTTGATGAAGGTTTATGTGGATAAAGTTGAGAGCAAAGAGCATGTTGTCCTAATGAAAGGAAAAATCGACAACGAAAAAGGTGTTTTACTGAGAGTTCAGAGTGAATGTGTCACTGGTGAAGTTTTCAAATCTTTAAAATGTGATTGTGGTCATCAATTAGAATATGCTTTGAAGAAAATATCTGTAGAAGGAGATGGAGTCGTTCTTTATGTGAGACAAGAAGGACGTGGGATTGGGCTTGTGAACAAGGTAAAAGCATATGCATTGCAAGAACAGGGTTTTGATACAGTTACAGCAAATGAAAAACTTGGACTTCCTGCAGACCTACGTGATTATGGAATTGGGGCTCAAATACTCGCAGATCTTGGAATTCAAAATATTCGACTAATGACTAATAATCCGACAAAAGTTGTTGGACTTGAGGGGTATGGAATAAAGATTTTGGAAGTACTTCCTATAGAAGTTCCACTTAATGATAAAAATATTTCTTACATGAGAACGAAGAAATATAAAATGGGACATATCCTAAAACACGTTTAGTATGGATTTAAATTTGATGCGAAGAGCGTATGAACTTGCAAAAAATGGAGAAGGATTTACGTCCCCAAATCCTTGTGTTGGTGCGTTGATTGAAAAAGGCGGTGTTGTTGTGGCGGAAGGATGGCATCATTTTGCCGGAGGGCCTCATGCTGAGGTAAACGCCATTAACGAATTGATGAAAAAATCTTTCGTGAAGAGTGTCGACATAGACAAAATGCTTTTTCAAAATGCGACTCTTTATGTAACTCTTGAACCATGTTGTTTTCATGGAAGAACTCCTGCATGCACAGATCTTTTATTAAAGGCAGGATTTAAAAAAGTTTGTGTTGGTATGAAAGATCCAAATCCGAAAGTTAACGGGAAAGGAATTAAAATTTTGGAAAAACACGGAATCGAGGTTGAAGTTTTGGAAGATGAGGTTTTAATCGAAAAATTACAAGGATTGAATCAACCTTTTATCAAATTTGTTAAAACTGGAATGCCTTATGTCACACTTAAGGCTGGAATTAGTTTAGACGGAAAAATCGCTACAGCAAAAGGAGAATCGAAATGGATAACTTCTGAAGTTTCACGAATTGATGCTAAAAATATTCGAAGTAAATGTGGTTGTGTGATCGTTGGAGGAGGTACTGTAAAAAAAGATAATCCAGAACTTGGTACTACCCCAAAATATAAAAATAAAAAATTAATTCGAGTAATTATTGATCAAAATTTATCATCGCCACTTAGTGGAAAAGTTTTTAGAGATGAAAATGTTTTTGTTGCATGTACTGACTTGGCATCAAAAAAACGAAAAGAAGAATTCAAAAAAAATGGTGTGAAATTTAAATCTTTTGGCAAAAAAGAAATTTCCATAAAAAAACTTTTATCTTACCTCGGATCTGTCGGAATTTTTAGTGTTTTTGTTGAAGGTGGATCTATGACTTTTAGTAAATTTTACGACGCATTTTTGAAAGATAAAAACATTTTAGATAAAATTGTTTTTTACGTTGCTCCAAAAATAATTGGAGGGAATAATGCTTTGCCCGTGATTGGCGGAAATGGCATAGATAAGCTAAAAAACATAAGTACTCTGGAAAATTTTATTTCAGAAAAAAGTGGAGATGACATGAAAATCTCCGGTGTTTTTAATGTTTATTAAACTGTTTTTCTTGTGAACTTTTGAGTGATTAATTTTAATCCGGAAAGTTCTTTTGATTTTACGATTATTGCGGTCAAGAAAAACACTCCGATTGCTAATAATATTCTTAGTAATGTTGGCAGATTTGGCGTGTAAAATATTGTTACCGCCATAACTGCATTTGCTAAAATCATTTTTGAAATACTTTTTGTAAATTCTTTTCCGTTAAATCCTTTCATGTATTTCCCAAGGAATATTGATTGCATTGTAACCAATAAAATAAATCCAACGCTATAACTTATTGAAAGCCACTCAATACCTTTTGATGGCGCTAATATCGCTGTCATTACAGCTATTATTGCAAATGATATTACTGTTGTTATCATTGGAGTTTTCCAATTTTTGAATGCATAGAAACCTCTAGCAAGGATTTGAGTCAAACTTTCGAATGGGATAGAAATGGCTATTGCTACAAGTAAAAGCGATGTAAGTTTTGTTGAATTTTCGTCAAAAGCACCTCCACTTAGTATAAGACTTACGATTTGTTTTGACATTAAAAGTGTTCCGACGGCTGCAGGAACGGAATAAAATAAAATATTTTGTATCGTTTTTTGCATTCCTTCTGTGAAAGATTTTTGATCATTATTGCTAACCGCTGTTGTAAGATATGGAAATACTGCTGTCGCAAAAGATATTCCTATGAGTGCTGTTGTGAAGCTTTGTATGTTTCTTGCGAAATTGAATGCAGCGAGTCCACCGTTAAGCATTCTCATTCCAACAACTGCGAAAACGTAAAGATTTATTTGCCACATAATCAAACTGAACGCTCTCGGAATCATTAATTTTATTATTTTCTTGAATCCTTCCTGTTTTATATCTAATAAAAATGAATATCTATATTTTGTTTTTCTTGCGTCGATTATCCTTACTCCGCAATGCAAAACTGCTCCTACAAGTACTCCTATTGCAGCAGAATATATTCCAAATTTTTCATTTAGGAAAATGACTCCGGAGATAATTCCTATGTTGTACAAAATCGGAGAAATTGAATAAGAAGTGAAGTGTTTGTAACTCATTAAAATATTTCCGAGGATATTGCTGACTGCAAAAATCATCGCGGATGGAAGCATTAATCTTGTCATTTGCGCTATTTCTAGCTGAATGTCCGCAGAAAGATTTGGGAACAAAAAACCTATCAATGGATTAATAAAAATAAATGCAATAAGTGCAAGCATGAAGATTATTCCCGTCATTGAGTTCATCATTGTGTTTGCAAGTCTCATCGATTCTTCTTCATCTTTCGCTAAATAATCAGAAAAAACAGGCATAAATGCTGCCGTTAAGGCTCCCGCCACGAATAGATTAAAAATCATGTCCGGTATCAAAAATGAGGCATTGTATATATCTGTTGCTGTTGATGTACCGAAATGCAAAGCTATGATTTTGTCTCTTGCAAGCCCTATAAAATTGCTGAGAAGCGTTGTCCCTAAAACTATTGCAGTTGCCGCTCCCATTTTTACCGGCCTGAATATATTTTTTTGCATGTTGGTATTTTACCATTTTTCCTTTTGTTTATGCTCTTAAATGGTTGATAATTGGCTAAAAATATGGTACAATGTAACATAAAATAAAAACAAAAAATGTTTAGAGATCTTGGGCAAATAGCTGTAATCAATAAAGTTTTAAATATAAACGACAGGCAATCCTTGAAAATTTTCTTGTTTTGGCTGCTTAGATCTATCTATAGAGTTGGCTTTGTCGTGGGATGGACGGCCACTATGGCGATGTTCGTTGCAAAATATGGAATCAAATCACTCCCCTATCTTTTCATCTTAAATGGATTTTTTACAATCCTCGGAAGTGTTCTTTATTCTTCTGTTATTCATAGACTTAAGAAAAATCTATGTTTGGTTTTGACGGTTTTCGCTTCTATGGGAACTCTGTTTTTGGCTTACTTATTTAGAGCAACTCCATTCTTGTTTTTCGCATTTTTGATTACTGCGGTTTCGGTTTTCTTGAGCCAATTTAGAATTGTTCTTAATTCTCTTATCGAAGATTATTTTAGTCCACTTGAAAGTGAAAAAGTTTTTCCGATTCTGGAATCTTCTGAAACTGTTGGTGGACTTATGGCCGGTGTTGTCATAACTTTCTATGCTGCATTTATCAAAACATCTATCGCTTTTATATATTTCTGGGCGGGACTTCTTGTCCTCATTGTGCCGATAATCATGTTTGCGTCTGTTGTTCTTGCGCCTACTGAAGAAGGCCACGAGAAACATGGCAAGAAAAAAGAAAATCCTGATTTGATTTCAAAAATAAAAACTATATTTAAGGAAAATAAATATTATTCTTTTATCAAAGGTCTTTCCTTGATTGTGTTTTTGCAATGGGTTCTTTTTAACCTTGTAGAATTTCAATATACAAAAGCAGTTTATCAATCTGCTTCGCACGTAATTCTCGAGGCTGGTAGCGGTTTTGAGCACGCATTCTTCCACGACTTGGGAATTTTGTTTATCATTTTTAGTGCCACTGCTTTACTAATTCAGCTGATTATAGGAAGTAGACTTGTATATTCTCTTGGAGTTTTTGGAAGTATGTTGATTCATCCGATTCTTATGATTTTAAGCCTTTTTGGACTTCTATTTTCTTTCAATTTTACTACTGCAGTTTTGGTGAGAAACAATTTCACATTAACCGGTGTTCTCTATGCGAGCTCACTTGAGAGTTCTTACTATGCTGTTAAAGAAGATGTAAGAGCGTATTTACGTGAATTCCTTGATGGAATTATACGTCCAATTGGAGCGATATTTGGAACTTTGTTTTTGTTGGTTTTGCAAAATTTCTTCATCGGAAAATCTTTGATTTTCTATACAAATATCGTGATGTTTACTTTTGCCTTACTTCTATTTTTTGTAATTTACAGACAGCAAAAACTTTATACGGAAGTTGCGTCTTTACAGTTTGATTCAGAACATGAAAAGGAAAAAATCGATGCTATTGATATGCTTGCGCAAAAGGGACACGAAGGAAATATCGAATTCCTGATTTTAAAATTAAGTGACTCTCATCAATCCGTTGAGGCAGAGAAAAAAATTATTTTTGCTCTTGGTGAACTGCAAAATATTCAAACAGTTCCGGAACTTATAAAATGTTTCACAAGTAAACGTCAGGAGGTTCGTGAGGCGGCTTTGGATGCGATTGCTATGTTTAGGAATAGAGATGATTTCGTTGCGAATGTTGTGATTGAATACGAACTTATTTCTGCTCTTAAAAAAGTTTACAAATCTGAAAAAGATAATTATTTAAGACTTAAAATCATTGGATTACTTTCGAAATTTAGTAATGCGGAAGCCGCTGATTTTTTGCTTAAGATTTTGAAAACTTCGAAGGGAGATTTCAAGGCTGGAGTTATTTATTCGCTTGGAAATATCAAGGATAGTGCTATTTGTAGATTTATTATGCCTTATTTAAAATCTAAAGATCCAAATCAAAAAATCTCCGCAGCAATTGCTATTGGAAGATTTAGAGAATTTTATGATGAGGCAAAATATATTATTGATACATTTTTGCATTCTAAAAAAAGTTCAGAAATCGCTCTTGGAATTTATGCGGTTGGTGAGCTTAGAATAAAAAGCAGAAAGAAATTTTGCTTAATGAATCTTGATTCTAAAAATTCTGACTTGAGGATTTCTGCAGCGATAGCATTGGCTAAGATGGCAGAAGACTCTGCTTTGCCTGTACTTGTCGACATTCTCGTTTCCGGTAAAACTGAAGCAGCAAACACCGTAAAAAGGAATTTGCAAAATGTCGACGTGCGAATTTACAAAAATATTGATAAAATTATGTCGCACATAAAATTTAACAAAAAATAATATGCAGAAACGTTTAACCCTTACGACTGAAAAACTGGGAGATGCCGGAGACGTGGTTGTAAAATTTAATGGAGAATTCGATAAAGCCGGATACGAGGAAGTTAAAGAAGAATTAGGAAAAATCGTAAATGATTTTGCCGGAATTGCTCTTCTTTTTGACCTTGGTGAACTTAAATTCATCAATAGTGAAGGTATTGGTTATTTCATGTCTGTACATACACATCTAGTGACTGCCGGGAAAAAACTTGTTTTGATCGGACCAAATGCACACGTTGCTGACGTATTTAATGCAATTGGAATAATGGAAATTATGCCTATTTTCAACAATACTGATGAATATCTAAACAAAAAATAATGAAGTTTATCGACAAGAGTATAATTAGAAAATTTATTTTGAATCTCGTTGTTTTGGGTTTTGTTGTCGGTGGAATCATCGGATATTTCTGGATTTCAAAGTCGCAACAAACTGTGCCTATGCCGATTGTTTTTGGCGGAGTGGTCGTGATTTTGATTCTTGTTGGTATTCTGGTTTATATGAATTTTTCTAAACCTCTTAGTCTTGTTCTTTTTCAGATTCAGGCTTTACTTACGGGAAAACCTTATAAGAAAATTTATACTGACAGACTCGATGAAATAGGTGTGTTGGCGTATTTCTTCAATCAGGTTACGAAAGGATTCAAGGAAGTTAGTAGTGATTTGCAAGATCGTGAAAGAATGATTGATGAGCTTACTGTTGCGGCGCAGTTACAAAGAGATATTTTGCCTCTTGAGAGTCCATTTATTGATGGACTTCAGGTTGTCGTAAAGTATAAACCGGCTACTGAGGTTGGTGGAGATACTTTTGACATATATACTTCTAAAGATAAATCTTATATTTATGTGGGAGATGTTACTGGACATGGAGTTTCTGCTGGACTGATGATGACAATGGTAAATTCGCTTGCCGGTGTTTTTGCCGATATGTGTAATAGTGCTTTTGATGTAATTGTGAATATAAACAAATATATAAAAAAACATGTAAAGAAAGCCATGTTTATGACTATGGTTATGCTTTGCTTCGACAATAAGACTAAGAAATTGACGTTTGTCGGCGCGGGGCATGAGCATATTTTGATTTACAGACATACTACCGGCGTGGTAGAAGCTATTTTGTCTGGAGGTATTGCACTTGGAATGATCCCTGACAATTCAAAGGTTGTAAAAGAACGCGAAATTATTCTTGAGGATGGAGATTTCGTTATATTGTACACTGATGGAATTACTGAGGCTAGAAGTACAACAGAAGAATTGTACGGACTTGAGAGGCTTAAGGCAGCGGTAAAGGAATATGCGCCTCAATATTCAGCTGAAGGAGTGAATTACCATATTGCGAAGGATGTAACTACGTTTATGGGAACTCGCAAACAAGAAGATGACATGACTTTGATTGTAATGAAACGTGATTCGAATAATACGACTACTGAAGCGACAAAGGACAATAGTATTACTTGGGCGGCTTAAAATTTATTTATGAAAGAATACAGAACCAGTGATTTTGATTATGTTTTGCCAAAAAGTTTTATTGCGCAAAACCCTGTAAACCCCAGGGATACCAGTAAAATGCTCGTTTATGATACGGCAAATGATAAGATCTATCATAAACATTTTTATAATCTTCCTGATTATTTACATTCTGGGGACACTCTTGTCGTGAATAGATCAAAGGTTATTCCTGCCAGAATTCTTTTTGGCGGGCATTTTGGCAAACCGCAAAAAGAAATATTTTTACTTAAAGAAGAATCTGAAAATATTTTCAATGTTTTAGTGAAGCCTGGAAGGTTGTTTTTGGAAGGGAAGAATTTCATCATTGCGCCGGATTTACATGGAGAGGTTTTGGAAATTTTGGAAGACGGAACGAGGAATGTGAAATTTTGGAATCCTATGTCGGAAGATGGATTTTCTACTCAGGTTTCAAATAGTACGGTTCATGAGTTACTTGAAAAATATGGTCGCGCTCCTCTGCCACCTTATATAAAGGAAAGCACTGCGGATTTTGAGAGGTATCAAACTGTTTACGCAAAAGAGAAAGGAAGTGTTGCTGCGCCAACCGCCGGACTTCATTTCACTCCTGAACTTATTTCTAAAATTCGTGGTATGGGGATAGATATGCAAGAAGTTTTGCTTCATGTCGGTAGAGGTACTTTTTTGCCTGTGTCTGCGGATAAATTGACTGAACATAAAATGCATAGTGAGTTTTATGTTTTTTCAAAAGAGAATGCGGATGCCTTAAATGATGCAAAAGTGTCCGGAGGTAGGATTATCGCTGTAGGAACTACTTCTGTGAGGGTTCTTGAGTCGGTTTACGATAATGGATTTAAAGCCAAGAGTGGTGAAACTGATATTTTTATTTATCCTGGGAAACATGACTGGAAGGTTATAGATGGCCTTGTTACCAATTTTCATTTACCAAAGAGTACTTTGATCATGCTTGTCGCGTCTTTTCTTGAGCACAAAGGTGTGAAAGATCCCGTTGCGAAGATTTTGTCTTTGTATGAAGTCGCGAAGGAAAATGATTATAGATTTTTCAGCTTTGGGGATGCGATGTTTATATTTTAGGGTGATTTTATATTTCGTTCCGGAAAAGCTTGACTATTCTTGGTTTTGACGTAGAATATCCTCCTTAATAATAAATAGATATGTGGTCACCACTTGAAGCACGATGTGAATGTCCGGCAGACGTAAAAGGCGTTGACAGGGATCACCCTCATAGACGTGAATACGATCCTAATAGGTATGAAACCGATGAGCATGCTCATCGAGCATATTTGAGTAGATTTTCTGGACCTGAACGTGAAGACCTTGAAACAGCTTCTCTTTCAACACATGACGGAACGGAGATTGAAACAGCAAAACATCAGAATCGTTTTCATGCTCTTGTCTCCGCAATGATAGGACAAGAAGGGGTAGATGATAATTCAGAAATTGTAGCCATGAGAGGACGAGTCGAGGTATCTTACAACGATTGGAAAAGTGCTTTTGCAAAATGTGGAATTTTAGACGCTGAAGGAAACCCAATTGCCGGTGGAGTAAAAATACCTTCTCTGGATGAAATTCTTGAAAGAGAATTAACTCCGGAAAAACTTTTAGCTGCTAGTAAATATTTTAGGCCTGGCAAAAAGGAAATTGTATTTGTTCCAGTGATGAAGCCTGTTGTTTTTGAAGATCATCCTGTGGAAACTCATGATCCTGCGTTTTTGAGATTGATTAGAGGTATGAAAGATATGCCTTTGGAGGGCGAAGGAAGAGAACTTTTATTCAAAGAAGGAGACCATCAAGCTCTTGCTTGGGCTATGACACTTATGAGTGGTGAGGATAAATCTGGAATAACGATTCCTATAAGGTTTGATTGTAATTTTATTCCGGAATCTGCAGATTATGGTGATGATGTTGAAGATTTTTCCGCTAGAGTAAAAGATTTACCGATAATTGGTTGGAAAGTTTACATCGGAGAAACGGATAGGGAAGTTTTGTTAACAACCGGACGTGAAGGATCCATGGGAAGGGTTAGAGAGGCTCACAATAGGCATAATCAACGTAAAGCTCAATCTCCTTTGCTCAGAGGAACTACTCATGAGGTGTGGGCAGCAAGAATGTTGTTAGCACTTGGAAACCAAGATTTAATATGGGGAGGAACATGGCTTGATGGAGACGCAAGTGGGAAAAATTTTCCGAAGTGTGTTTGGAAAGACAAAGGTAGTATTGATTTTAGTACTTTCTCGGAGGGATTTCCTACCGAAACTTTCGACTCGTTTAGACTTTGGATAGGTGGTGATGAGATTTTCACTTGATAGTTCTGAAACTGCAGTTATGACATTCTTTGAAAATGTGGCTTTTTTGTGCTATAATGTAGCATTGTAATTAATGCACTATGGCGGCAAATGACGGACAACATGTAGTTCCAGAACGTGGTTACGGAATGGGATATCAGGAAAGTGTCGACATCGAGACTAAGGCTTCTTTTGGCATGGGTGCGGATGAGTATTACAGAAGACAAGTTGGGTTAGTTTTGGATGAAACGCCTAAGAGTCTTTATGGTGAATCTGACTCTTTAACTCCTAGAAAACTTGATCCGAATTCTAAACTTCCGGAAGGGATTACATTGAAGAAAAAAGCTGCTAATGCAGGGATGAAGCTTGTTGATAGGCTTGATTTAGGCGTTGGTAGTGGCAAAAAAATTTTGGATTTGGCGGTTGGTGAAGGAGATACAAGTCGGTATTTGGCGACAACAGGCGCAAGTGTCGAGGCTAGAGACTATGAGGATTATTTGATTACACGAGGAAAAGAAAGAGATAGAGAGGTTCGGGAAGGTCATGAAGTAGATGATATTCAAAGTGGAGTTAGTGGTATGGCAAATAGTGCTATTGGACACGTAAATTATGCGCGTGGTGATTATTCAAAAATCAAAGAAAGTGTTAGTGACGATGAAAAATTTGATGCTATTACTTGTCTATCTAGATCTTTTATTTACCTTGGAGAAAGAGAAAATTACGTAAAAGCCTTGAAGGATTTTAATGATTTATTGGTGCCTGGTGGAAAAGTTGTCGTGCAATCAAGATTTAGGATTAAAAAAAGCGATTATCCTTGGGCTAAGGATCTTGGGACTGAGATTCATCAAACACCTGAAGGATATTGGGCTATGATGGATCAAAAAAGTGGAACTAAGTTTGTATGGAGAACTGATCAAGTAACTACTACTTTATCAGATGGAGTAAAACAAAGTACAGGTTCGAGATATTTGCAGTATTCAGATGGTACCATAAAGGAACTTGGGCAAATGACCGCAGATGATCATTCTGATTTTTCAAATTTAAATGGCATGGGGAATATGTTGAGAGATGCTGGTTTTACAAATATTCAGCTTAAAGTAGAAAATCTTTCAAGTGATGGTTCGCAAATCATGTTTGCTGTTTCTGCAGAAAAACCAAAAGAAAAAGTGGTTTCTGGTTTGGGAGGTGAGCTTAGGGATAGAGTTGGTAGGTTGATGGGGAGGTTTGGGAGAGGTTCTTCGGAAAAATAAAATCACCAATTCTCTACCAAATCCGCTGCTTTTTCTCCCCTGTAAGCCACGTAGAAAATTGAATCGCTTGTTGTTCCATTTCCAATTTGCCTTGCCAATCTTTGGTCCATAGATGATGGTGCGGTTGCGCCATTTAATTCAAACATTCTGTAGCCATTTGATCTAAGGATATTGTCGAGTCCGACATTACCACAATTCAATAAGCCGTTGTCTCTGAAATTGAAATACCCCCTGTTTACTGCTGAAGCATTTTGCACTAAATCTGCAACTAGGAAGATTGCGTTCGGTGCTTTTCTTGTTATTTCTTTTATCATTGAGTCTTTCACGACTCTTGGCAATCTGTGCCATACGTAATTTGCAGTGATTATGGTTATGCCATTTTTTACTTCTTTCCCGAATTCTAACTTTTTCAAACTATCCAAAATATCTCCGTATATTAAATTGAATTGACCTCCTTCGACTGTGTGTTGGCTTGGTTTTGTTAAAACTGTTTTGTCTAAAGAAACATCTGGCATTCGCCCCATTGCTGTATCTGCAAATGGAACTAATTCGTCATTAAAAAATTTACGACCGCCTTCGATCCCAGTCATGCTTATTCTTGGTGTCTTAGATCCTTTTGTGGCGGCATCTTGAATTCCTAAAACAGAACCAGCCAAAGTGCATCCGGTTCCAGATCCTGTGTCTACAATTGTAAATAATTCGTCGGTTCTACCTCTTTGTAGCAAGGCACTTACAATTTGCCCTATTGCCATATTTGATAGAACTAAATGAGGCATTGACTGTTGCATTTGTTTCTCTGTCCAACCGTTCAGGTCTAGCTGTTCAGAGTCTGAAAGAAGGGCATTTCCTGTTAACATCGTTTTTCCTGTAAATGTAGCGTAATTCAGTCCGGCCATTAGTAATTGTGCGCGTTGTCCAAGAGAAGAAAATGCAGTGTCTGCAAAATCAACTTGATTCCTTCCTTCTTGTGGAGTCATTGCGAAACGCTCTAATACAAGCTTAATAACTCCATTCGCAACATTTACTTGTAAATCGCTGATTTCTCTTATAAAACTTGGATCTTCTAAAAATGTTGGGCGACTTTTTGCATATTCGGCTTCACTACGCACTGCGGCACGAGAAATAAAATCTACAGCACCGGCAAGTGTAGCCTTGTCTGGTTCAACTGCTGACTCAACCTTTCCGTCTTTTGCTACGGCAAGTGCGGCCTCTAAATATTTTGATATCAGGCCTCCATAAATAGTTGTTCCGACTGCTTGTTGTACCGTTTTTTGACCATCTTCTCGTTGTCTTTTGTCACCAACTGAGCTTAAAACTTCATCATCGTATTGTTGTAGTAAATCTAGGCTTGTGTTAGACATTAGAACGTTCTCTAAAAAAATAAGACATAATAATCACACAGAAGTGCGTAAAAGTCAATCCAAGTGCCTGCCCGAGGCCCTTTCATTACGCCTTGACGTATTTACCATTTGTGTTTGGCCTCATTGAACGGAATTACGTTTTGATGTATAATATATTGATTTAGTAATTCTAATCGATGAATCGTTTTGTAAAAATATTGGCAGGTTTTGTGGGAATCGTGATGTTCGGTTCGTTTGTTGCGTTCGCAAGTTCTGCTACGACTTCTGGAACGTATGTAGCCGTTACTTCGACAGTTTCTGCTACGAAATCTATGATGATTCCGGAATCTCAAACTGTAAAAATCAATAAAGAAACTGCGAAAATTACTGTTTTTCTTGCAGATGAAAATGGAAATCCTGTGAGTGGTCACGACGTTAGATTGATCTCTAGCTCAAGCGATGATCTTATTGTCCCTTTCTTCGGAACAAGTATTTCAGGCAAAAATGGTGAAGTTGTCTTTGAAGCTACTTCTACTGCAAATGGACTCGTGACTTATATTGCTTATGATTTGACTTCGAACACAGCGATCGATGCAAAATCAAAGGTCGTATATTTCGACAATGGAAATTATCTTTTCAACAATAACAGTGTCGGAAATTCTTCCGGACCTATTTCAAAGCTAAAATTTGATAATGTTCCTGCAACTGTTTATGCGGGAGATAGTACAACTTTCAATTTGACGGCTCTTGATTCTCAAGGCCAAACGGTAACGGATTATAAAGGAACTGTAAAATTTTCTATAAATGGAACAAACGCTTTTTACGCCTCACTTCCGAATGATTATACTTTTACTTTGAATGACGTTGGTGCGCATGCTTTCTCGCTTGCGTCTGCGTTCAAACAAGCCGGCACTTACAACGTCGAAGCAAGAGACACGAGTAATCCTTTGGTTTATGGTGAATACACTTTCATCGTTATTCCAAAAAGTGGAACTGCTGGAGGAACGACTCAAGTAATCGGTTCGACTTCGTCTATTACGCTTTCAAATCCGGTTCCTGGGACTTACAGTAATCCTTTACAGGTTGTAAGTGGAAATGCAAAAGCCGGAGCAAAACTAAAAGTTTTTGATAATGGTTTTGAAATTGGTTCTGCAAATGCTGATACTTTTGGAGCCTTCACTTATACTTCTAACAAGCTTGCGGATGGCGAACATGTTATATATGTCGCTTCAGTTGATGATGCTGGAACGGTTTTGGATCAAAGTGCGAATGTCACTTTCAAAATAGATACTTCTGCTCCTGAAATTTCTGGAGTTACGATAACTCCTTCTGCTTCGGTTATGCCAAACACAAAAATCACAGTGAAACTTACTTCAAAGGATACTCTTTCAAAAGCAACGCTTTCGTTTAACGGAAATCTTTACGAGATGGCCGATAGCGGAAAAGGTTATTATGAAGTATCTTTGAATGCACCTGCAGACAATGGTGACTATCCCCTACTGTTTATCGTTTTGGATCAACTTGGCAATCAGTCAATGATAGATCAAAAAACGAGTGTAAAAGTTTCGGCTACTGGTAGCGGAGATTTTGAAGCTTTACCTGGAGGCGCTACAACTGCTCTTGTCGGCGACATCTTGAATGTCAAAGCTGTATCTTATGATCGCAAAGTCACTTTGACTTGGGATAAGCCTGCAATTGGAGGAGATTTGATTAAAAATTATCGTGTTTATTATGGAGTTTCTCCAAATCAGCTTACCGAAGCTATTGATACTTATACGAATTCCACGACTTGGTATATTGCGAATTTGAAAAATAACACTTTGTATTATTTCGCGGTGATCGGTGTTGATGCGAAGGGAAATACCAGTGCGCATTTCAGCAATATCGTACAAGCGACGCCAAATCCTTCTGTCTCAAGTGTACCTTCTCCTGATGTGCAGAAAGGTCTTGCCGGTGGTGAAGCAATCGGAGATATGAAAAATAATCCCGCCAGCACTGGACCTGAAGTTCTTTGGATGGTTGCAATGTCTTCTATCGGAGGAGCTTTTTATGTCAAATCTTCGAAGTTGTTTAAATAAGGTCAGGAAAGGCAATGTCTCTGTGAGCTCGCTTGCTTTATTCGTTATCGGTCTTTTTGCTAATTGAACAGAATCGCTCACAGAAACATTGCCTTTCCTTCAAGATCTATTTAAACAACTTCGATTGTTAGGTGGTTGGTTCTCTGATAGTATTCCTTTCGTGGTTATATATTATCTTGCACAAGTTGTTATTATTTTTGGGAATCTGATGACATATGCGATCATCGGTCGAATTCTTTTTTCGTGGTTTTCCATGGGAAGTTACGGAAGGCCTACGAATAGATTTGCTCAAATACTCAACGACATCACTGACCCGGTAATGAATCTTGTAAAAAAGATTCCGCACACTGTTGGAATGCTTGATCTTTCTCCTATGATTGCGCTTATCGGGATTGATTTAATCACACAGCTTGTTGTATTTTTGTTGAGTAAAATTGCTTAAATATGAAAATTCAGGATACAAAAACAGGTAAATTGGTCGAATTTGAGCCGCTTAAAGAAGGTGAGGTCGGAATGTATGTTTGTGGACCGACCGTCTATGATTTGGGGCATCTTGGTCATGGTCGAAGCGCTGTGTCTTTCGATTTGATGCGCAGATATTTTTTATACAAGGGTTACAAAGTAAAATTTGTTTCGAATTATACTGATATCGATGACAAGATGATAAATCGCGCAAAGGAAAAAGGAATCAGTGTCGAACAGTTGGCGAATGAGATTATTCCTGAATACATTCGTGATTATGAAGCGCTTGGCGTCATGCCTTCCGATGTTTCGCCAAAAGCTACGGATAGTGTTGAAGAAATGATTGATATTATCAAGAAACTTGAGGAAAAAGGACATACTTATGTTTTGGATGATGGTGTTTATTTTGATGTAAAAACTTTCAAAGAATATGGCGAATT
>Ga0172368_10000445_pt1 | contig 59422 bp, 46 predicted proteins | sample Lak11m_FD_114540 | JGI IMG/M metagenome (GOLD analysis project Ga0172368, IMG submission 114540) | Freshwater microbial communities from Kabuno Bay, South-Kivu, Congo - kab_022012_11m | ecosystem: Environmental > Aquatic > Freshwater > Lake | place: Democratic Republic of the Congo: South-Kivu... | reverse complement strand
CGGCGAGCCCCTACGCCGGATCCCGCCTGCTGGCGGGATGCTCCAGGGCTCGCCGCTTCCCGAACTGCCGCCACCCCCAAACCCCCGGCAACTTAAATAACCTTAATAGCTTCTAGATTATAATGATACGGTTGGTATATCCAATAATTAATTTTACAAAAACGAAAAATCCCCTTGGAGATGGGGATTTCCCGCGTTTTGGCGTTGTGCCTAAACCTTACATTACTCAATTTGAAGTGTATACCTTATGGGCAAAAAAGTCAAGTGCCTTGAGCGCTTGCGAGCTACCGAATTTGTGCGTATAGTGCAAGTAGATATGACTGCCAATGAATACTTGTCCGAAATTAAACAAATCGTCAAAGAAAACCACCCGCGGGCTAGCCAAGCGGTGATTGATGATGCGTATCAGTTGATGGCTACAAAGTTAGCTGGCATAAAGCGCGGTGATCTCGATTATGTTATTCACCCGCTGGAAACTGCGCTCACGGTGGCACGGTTAAAATTGGATCCGTTTACGGTGGCAGTGGCATTGCTGCACGATTTGCCGTATCGCGGCGGTATGGATATGGCCGAATTAACCAGCCGCTTTGGCGAACAGGTCAGCACGTTACTACAAACGCTGCAGGATTTACGGGGGATCGAACGACGTTTTTCCGGTGAAAAACGTTATTTAGAAAGTGCCCGCCGAATGTTTATTGCGGTGGCGAAAGATTTTCGGTCGCTCTTAATTAAATTCGCCGAACGGTTGAGTAACATGCAGCATCTCGACACATTCCCGGCCGAGAAACAACAGCGCATGGTGGACGTAACCGAGGCTATTTATATTCCACTGGCCGGTATGCTTGGTATTTGGCATTTGCGTTGGCAGCTCGAAGACGCTTGTTTTTTTTATCGCCAACCGGTGATTGCCGGGCGCATTAAAAAGAAAGTCTGTAAGGCCAAGCAACGAATTAGCGACGACATCGTTAGTGATGTCCAACGGCAAACATTACAACGAGCGCGACAGCTTAACATTCCTTGCCAGGTGCAGTATCGACTCAAGCACACGGCTAGTATTTATCGAAAATTGCAAGAAAAAAAAGTTCGCTTTCACGAACTTTACGATATTTTTGCGCTACGCTTAGTTACCGACACGCCGGACAACTGTTACCGGTTGCTGGGGGTAGTGCATAGTTTATGGCGACCGGTGCCGCAACGAGTGAAAGATTATATCGCTCAGCCAAAGCCAAACGGTTATCAGTCGTTGCATACTACTGTATTTCATGGCGGGCATCACGCGATGGAGTTTCAAATCCGCACGCAAGACATGCACGATGATGCCACTTACGGTGTCTCGGCCCATTGGCATTACAAAAAAACCGGCAATAGCAATCAGCGAGCGCAAGAACAATGGATCGAACGATTAATGGCCATGCGCAAAGCATTTGAACAATCATCGCAGCAAGGGCAGTTGCCTATTGATGCGCTAACTAACACTATCTTCTGTTACACCCCAAAAGGTGATATTATTGAACTTCCGGAACGCTCAACTATTGTTGACTTTGCCTACGCCGTGCATACCGAACTCGGGCATGCTTGCCGCGGCGCATTGGTTAATGGTGTTAATCAGCCAGTCCAAACACGTTTACGTAGCAACGATGTGGTAGAAATTATTAAAGGCGAGCAGGCGCATCCGCGCAAAGCTTGGTTAGCGTTTGCCCAGACCGACCGCGCTCGCCATGAAATTAAACGATTTTTCGATTCGCCGCTGCAAGTAGGGTAAACCAAATATGGCCGTTATATTGCCAGACTTAAAATTGCTGCTCGATACCATTCATCAAAGCCAGTCGATTACTGACGATGAGTTAGATGTGGTTCGGTTAGCTTATGATTTTGCCGACCGCGCGCATAGTGGGCAAACTCGTATTTCCGGCGAGCCGTATTTTACGCATCCGTTTCATGCCGCCATGATCTTGGCCGAAATGGCCATGAGCCCGGATATTATTGCCGCGGCGCTATTACACGATGTGCCGGAAGAAAGCGCAGTAACAATCGACCAGCTTAAAAATGAGTTTGGTGCCGACATTGCCTTTATGGTGGAGGGCGTCACTAAGGTCGGTAAGGTAAAATACCGTGGCGTTGAGCGCTACTTAGAAAACTTGCGGAAAATGTTTGTGGCCATGGCAGTAGATTTGCGAGTGATTATTATTCGTTTTGCCGACCGGCTCGATAACTTAAGCACCCTGCAAGTGCATGTGCCGGAAAAGGCCAAACGAATTGCTTTGGAGAGTCTAGAAATCTATGCGCCGATTGCTAACCGCCTGGGCATGGGGGAGTTTAAAGCTAGAATCGAAGACGCGGCGTTTCAATACGCGATGCCCGAAGAATATAATTGGGTGACTACGGTAGCAAAACAACAACGCACCAGCGAAGAAAAGTATTTACGGCGGGTACAAAAACAGTTAACGGCCGCTTTGGTGGAAAACGATTTAACTAAGGTCACCGTGCAAGGGCGGGTAAAAAGCTTATATAGCCTGTATCTTAAATTACTGCGGTTCGATCGGGATATAGAAAAGATCCACGATGTAGTGGCGCTGCGGATAGTTGTGCCAACCGTGTCCGACTGCTATCGTGCTTTGGGTGTGGTACACCAACTTTATAAACCCATGGCCGGCCGGATAAAAGATTACATTGCTCAACCCAAGCCGAATGGCTATCAATCGCTTCATTCCACTGTCTTTACTGAAGATCAACATGTGGTTGAGGTGCAAATTAGAACGGTTGAGATGGATCGCCAATCCGAATACGGTGTGGCGGCACATTGGGATTATGATGAAAACAAAAAGCGGCAAAACTTTAGAGCCGCCAAGGAAATGGATTGGGTGCGTGAACTAGCCGAATGGAGCAAAGAAATTGCCGAGAATCAAGCCCAAATGGAACGGTTGTCGGTGGATGTATTAAAAGACAGAATCTTTGTTTTTACACCGCGTGGTGATGTGATCGATCTGCCGTCTGGCAGTACACCGGTCGATTTTGCCTATGCCATTCACAGTGATATCGGCAATAAATGCAGCCGCGCTTACGTGAACGAAATACAAGTATCGCTCGACCAATCCCTAAAAAATGGCGACATTGTTGAAGTGCTGGTAGATAAAAATCGTAAAGGGCCCAACCCGGATTGGTTGCAATTTGTAAAAAGCAGTCATGCCCGTGACCATATTCGCGCCGCCAGCCGGGCGAAGCGAGAAGGATTTTTGCGGAAACTGGTTAAGTAGGGATTAGGGGCTAGGGACTAGAGATTAAAAAATCCGCTCGGGGAAAGCCCGGGCGGTTTTATATTAATCGTCAACTTTGTAATTTCTAGCCCCTAGCCCCTAGTCCCTACTTCTTATAAATCCGCTGATGCAGCACAATTGGCGTGCCGGCAAAGCCGTAATACTTGCGGAGATTATTTTCCAAAAATCGTAAGTATGAAAAGTGTACCTCCGCCTTAGGATGAATTAATAATTCAAAACGCGGTGGCGCGGTGTTAACCTGGTTCAACGCGTAAATATGTGGGTTGGCAGTACCTTTAGCGCGGCCAGGGAGATGATGTTTAATGGCGCCACGTAACATTTTTTCTAAATCGGTCGCCGGTATTTTGCGATGCTGCTCGGTGCGAACGGCCAGGGCAGTATCTAGAATGTGATCGACGCGTTGACCGGTCTTAGCCGACACAAAAATAATTGGTGCCCAATGCAGTGCTGGCCAGCGGCGGCGGAATAGGGTGGTAAATTCGCGCTGGGTGGTAACTGTCTTATCTGGGATCAGATCCCATTTATTGGCTACCACAATCAAACCACAACCGGCCTTGGTGATCATGTCGGCTAAACGAGCATCTTGTGTGGCCAACGGCTGAGAAATATCTAATACCAATATAGCGATGTCGGATTGCCGTAAAGTTGCCACCGAAGCGGCCACGCCGGCTTTTTCCAACCCTTTCGATACATGCGATTGACGCCGAATGCCGGCCGTATCGATTAACAACCAGTCGGTGTCGCGATAGCGGAACGGCACATCGTGAGATTCACGCGTGGTGTGGGCAACGGAGGAAACAATTACTCGTTCTTCGCCGAGCAAGCTGTTTAATAGCGACGACTTGCCCACGTTTGGTTTGCCGATAATGGCAATATGCGTTGGTTCAATGTCTGGATCTTGTGGGGCTTTGGTTTTTTCCGCCGATAGGTGACTTACTACCATGTCTAACATATCGCCAACGCCTTTGCCGGAGATAGCGGAAATGGCGATTGGCTCACCTAAGCCCAATTTGGCAAACTGCCAAATATCAAATTCAGCCAAACGTTTGTCTACTTTGTTTACCACCAAGATAGTTGGTTTGCCGGATTTACGGGCGATGTTTACTACCGTACGGTCTTCGGTGGTCATACCCAAAGCGCCGTCTACCACTAAAATTAGTACGTCGGCTTGTTTAATCCCCATGTTCGCCTGTTTAACAATGTTGGTTTCGATCATGTCTTCGGGGTCGACATGCTTAATTTTTCTTAATTTTTTTGGCAGTTTACTTTTAGAGATGTGTTCAAAATCCAAACCGCCGGTGTCTACCACATTAAAAAAATGGCCCTGCCAGTTAGCTACGCCAATATTACGATCGCGGGTGGTGCCGGCAATCGACGAGGTGAGGGCTTTGCGTTCTTCGATTAATCGGTTAAAGAGGGTTGATTTACCCACGTTGGTTCGGCCGATCAAAGCGACAGTTGGTAATGCCATATAGCCACACGGTAGCTGATTTTGCTTAAAAAAGCAATAAAAAACCTGCTTACGTCAAGGTGCAGGCAGATAAAAGCGCTAGTTTGGTCGGAATAAGGCTTAAAAACCTACCAACCTAACGAGCTGGCGGAAGCGCCTAAAACCACAAATACGGTGGCGGTAGCGATGTTTTTAACCCAGCTGGGGGCGTCGGTGGCAACGGTACCTTGCAGCTTTTCAGCTAAGAAAGCCGCGGTCTTGGTGGCCGTGCCGTTGGATAGATCGTAAATAACGGTTCGTTCAAAGTCACGAAAAGGGGCGTTGCCAACGGTTGGTACTAGTAGTTTCATGGCAGTAAGACGTTGTTGGACCGCGCCGGCTAAGCCAACGGAAAAAGTGCCATTGCGTATTTCGATGGTGGCTTTTTCAGCTTGAACGTCGGTTGGCGCGGCCGGAATGTCTATTACGACTAGCGTTGGTTCTGGCGCGGCGGCAGTGGTTGTAGTTGCGTTGGCGTCGAGCATAGTGACAACCAGCTTTCTAATGTCGTTATAATTTCCGCCGGGCGGTTGCAAGAGGAAAGCGCCGTCGTCACCAATTACATCTTCCAAATGTCCGCCGGGCTCGTTAGTTAAAGCCTGCGAAGTTATGTCTTCCTTGTTTAAGCCGCGGCCGAGCTGGGCTAGGCGAACCATTTCCCACATTTCTAACGAAGTGGAGATGTGCTCGGTATATTGGCTGTAAAGACGAGTAAGAGTAATCGGGTTAAGCAAAGTTGAAGCCGAAAACAGTTCTGATTTAGCGGCTAAAAGCACTTGCTGTTGACGGCGACTGCGAGCAAAGTCGGAGCCTTCGTTATTATTACCATGGCGGCTACGAGCATATTCCAGCGCGCGTTGGCCGGCCATATGTTGACAGCCGGTGTTAAAAGAAATAGTTTGGGTGCCGTAGTTTTCGTCGGGGAACTGTGTATCGGTAAAGGCATTGTCTACGCAAACCTCCACTCCGCCGAGATCGTCGATAAACTCTTGAAAGCCGGCAAAGTCTACCCGTACGTAATAATGAATCGGCACACCCAAAACAGATGAAATGGTTTTTATCGCTAGATCGGCGCCATGGCCGGGGTTTTCCAGTTCGCCATAAGCATTGGCGTTATTAATTTTACGCCAGCCGTAGCCGGGGATAGGCATAACTAAATCGCGGGGGATAGATAGTAATGCGACTTTTTTCTGCTGCGTGTCAAAACTGGCCAAAATGACAGTGTCGGTTAAATAAGGGCCGTCGTGGCCTAAGCCACCCATACCAAGCAACAAAATGTTAATTCTATTTTCACTTTCGCCTTTTAGCTGGCGATCGCCACTAGTAATTAACCGTTTAAGTTGGCCCCAAAAACTTGGGGTGGCCGTTGGTACGGTCGGTTCGGGTTGGTGAGTAATAATTAACCAACCCACCACTATCACAGCTAGAATCAATAAAATTCGCCGCCAATGGCGACGGGGGCGAGGTTGACGGGGCGGTTCGGTGTCGGTAATGGCGGCGGTCGGTTCAGAGTAATCGGCCGTATCACCATCGAGTTCAGAACGAATTTTAGCCAGGTTAATCTTCATAAAGAGGTAAGTGTGCCTATTATAGGCAAACCAGCCCGAAGCAGCAAGTGATTTGATTTTATGCCCCAACGCTGTTATACTAGGGCGGTAATTATTTTCTGGCGGTATGATTTTTTTCCGGGCCAATGGCGAGCATTCGTGGTGGAATAAAGCCACTTTTCACGATGCAGCTGATTTTGTATTGGAAGTTATTAAAGTGGTGGTAATATCGTTGGCGATTATTGTGCCAGTGCGATATTTTTTAATTCAACCATTCTACGTTAAGGGCGCTTCGATGGAGCCGAATTTTTATAACCACGAATACTTAATCATCGACGAACTATCGTACCGTTTTAACCAGCCAGAAAGAGGCGATATTATCGTGTTCCGGCCACCAACCCAAGTAAACGATTTTTATATTAAGCGTGTAATTGGTTTGCCAGGAGAACAAATATTGGTGGCTAACAATCGCGTTACTATCACTAGCGAACAACACCCGCAAGGTTTAGTGCTCGATGAAAGCGTTTACCTACCAACCAGTACCACCACAGCCGGCGCGGTTAGTATCGGTTTGGGCGCCGATCAATATTTTGTGATGGGAGACAATCGTAGTTCGAGTTTAGATTCCCGCATGTTTGGGCCAGTTGAACGCAGTAGTGTTGTTGGCAAAGCCTGGCTGCGCGGTTGGCCGATTCATAAAATAGCCGTTTTCCATAATCCGCAGTACAATTTTTAGTTGATTGTACTGCCAAACTTAGTTAACTTACATTTATATTACTGTCTTTAAAACTCATTTATGCCTTCAAAATTAATCAGAAAGCCCCAGCCGGTCAACGTAAATAAAGATAAAAAACCCGGGTCTGGCGGTGGCAAGAACATTCAACTCCTAAAAGGAATGAAAGACATTCTACCGGCCGATCAGATTTATTGGAACCGTTTACGCGAAAAAGCCGAGAAGTTGGCCAGCTATTATGGTTATGGCCGAATCGATACGCCATTGCTGGAAACCACTCGTTTATACAAGCGGTCAATTGGCGAAGCTACCGATATTGTGGAAAAAGAAATGTACACCTTTACCGATCTAAGTGGGGAGAGTGTTACGTTGCGTCCAGAGGGTACAGCCGGAGTAGTGCGGGCCTATATTGAACACGGCATGTTAACCGTACCGCAGCCGGTCAAGTTTTTTTACATTGGGCCGATGTTCCGGCACGAAAATCCGCAGTCGGGGCGGTTGCGCCAACACTACCAGTTTGGTTTGGAAGTAATCGGTGAAGCATCGGCGGCAGTAGATGCGGAAATTATTTTCCTTACGCACTTGTTTTACCGTGAGCTGGGCATTGAAACCGTCATTCATATTAACAGTATTGGCACGCCAGATTCACGGCGCGAATATGTTAAACAGTTAGTGGCTTATTTTAAGCGGCACCGCAAGAGCCTGTCGCCAGACGATCAGCGCCGCTTGGTTAAAAACCCGCTGCGCCTACTCGACAGCAAAGCCGACGGCATGGCGGAACTGATTGAAGAAGCGCCACAAATTGTGGACTGGTTAGACGACGACAGCAAAGCCCACTTTATGAAAGTGCTGGAATATCTCGATGCCATGGGCGTGCCGTATGTGTTGGAGCCAACCTTGGTTCGCGGTCTAGATTATTATACTAAGACCGTATTTGAGGTGGTGCCAACCGTTAACACCGAAGAAGAAGGTAAACGCCCTAAAGCCCTTTGCGGTGGCGGCCGTTACGATGGCTTGGTGGAAATGTTGGGCGGCCGTGAAGCCACTCCCGCTTGCGGCGTAGGGATTGGTTTAGAACGAGCGATTATTGAACTTAAACGCCAAGGTAAAGAACCACTGCTACCAATCAAACCTAAAGTTTTCTTGGCACAGATTGGCGAAGCGGCTAAGCAAAAAGCTTTTGGTTTAATGGAAGAGTTCCGTAAAGAAAAAATGGCCATGGCTCAGTTGTTTGCTAAAGACAGCTTAAAGAGCCAGTTAGAAGCGGCCGATAAAATTGGCGTGCGCTATGTGTTAATCTTAGGCCAAAAAGAAGTACTAGAAGGTACGATCCTAATTCGCGATATGACCGGTGGCGTGCAAGAAACCATTAGCTTCGAAAAGGTTATTCCCGAACTTAAAAAGCGGCTGAAGGACCTGCGTACCAATAAAGACGAATAAGCCGAATATGCCAGCCGATTGCATTTTTTGCCGCATTGGCAATCACGAAGTACCGGCGGAGTTTTTGTACGAAGATGACCAGCTGATGGCATTTTACGATATTAAACCGTCAGCACTGGTGCATGTGTTAGTGGTGCCAAAACAACACATCGCGTCATTAGCGGATATGACCGAGGCTGACCAGACATTGTTAGGCGTGTTAATCGATCGAGCGAGACAATTGGCTGAGCAACTTAAAGTTACTGCGAACGGTTATAGAATAGTGATTAATGTCGGTGCCGACGGTGGTCAAATAGTCGGCCACCTTCATGTTCACTTGCTGGGTGGCAAAAAACTTTCTACCAAAGCCTAGATCTTCTTTTGACTAACTTTAGCGTTCGTGATACTCTCTTCATAGGACAGGGAGCCACCAATCGGTGGTGGGCACCTTGTTTTCTGGAGGGAGTTTCTATTCTTAAAATCCTATTAGAAAGGAAGGTGATACCTGTGGTAGAAGTACGACGACGCAAGAACGAATCATTCGATTCGCTCCTTAGACGATTTTCCCGACGAGTAGTTGAAAGTGGTAAAGTAATCCAAGTCAAAAAGATTAAATACCACCAGGATAAGCCGAACAAGAACAAAGTTCATAAATCGGCCCTCCATCGACAAAAGACTCGCGCGAGCCATGAATATCTTAAAAAAATTGGCAAGCTGCCCGAAGAACGGACGGCTAAGAAACGTCGCTAAGTGTGTCATTAATAGAACGCATTGAACAAGATTTAATTGCGGCCCAAAAGCAGGGCGGAAAAACCGTGGTGGACACCTTACGGTTGTTAAAGGCGGATATCTTAAAAAAGAGTAAGGATCCTAGCATGGTAGGCAAAGAGATGACCGAAGAGTTGGTGGTGGCGATATTAAAGGCGGCCGTTAAGCAACGCCGTGAATCAATCGCCGAGTACCAAGCTGCCGCTCGCCCTGAGCTAGAGGCCATCGAAGCCGCTGAATTAGAAATACTGTTAAAATACCTACCAGCCGAACTAGATGAGGCAACTATTAGACAGACAGTGAGTGAAGTTATTACGCGCGTTGGCAGCACGGCCGGTTTTGGTTCGGTCATGGCCGCGGCCATGAAAGAACTGGCCGGTCGCGCTGACGGCGCCGCGGTAAACAAAATAGTTAAAGAGTTGCTCGGGTAAACAAAAATTCACCGTCGCGCCGTTGGCGCGATAATAGCGTTGTTACGCACATGTTATCTCGGAGGTTCCATCGTTTCGCCCTGGGGATCAGTGGTGTTTTTGCATTGCTGATGCTAGTAGGGTTAGTTTTACCAGCCCTGGCGCAACAGCCAGATGTGGCTGGTTTGGAGCCAATTGACCAAACAATTCAATTAACCAAAACCGATCCGCGGGTAATTGTGGCGCGAGTTATTCAAGCCGCGCTGGGGCTGATTGGAATTATTTCGGTGGTAATTATTCTCTACGGCGGTTTTTTGTGGATGACCTCCGGTGGGGATAACGAAAAAATTACCCAAGCCAAAAAAGTTATAGTTAACTGGGCGATTGGCCTAGTTATTATCGTATTAGCTTTTGCCATTGTTACTTTCATTTTAAGCTTGTTTGGTTATAATTCCGGCGGTTTGTTTGGTAATAAAATAACGCCGTTTACTTTTGGCCGAGGCTCACTCGGCAACGGGATCATCGAAAGCCATTATCCGCCACGCGGCGCGCATTGTTTAGAACTGCCGCCTGGCGTAGCCGGCTGTATCGCCCGTAATACTTCTATTATCGTTACTTTTAAAGAGCCGATCGATATTGCTTCCATTGCCGGTACCGAAGTAATCAGACCAGTGTGGGATCCGGCCACCAACACGATGGTCGATGAGCGGGTTGGTTATCAACTTGTTACCGATAGCGTGCGGATTTTTGCCACCAATACCGACGCAACCGACCGAGGAGAATCAGCCGCTTTGGCTGCCGACCAAGTAATTGTTAACTATACCGATAACCATCGCACCTTTGTTTTTAAACCAATCGAACCAATCGGCAGTCCGAGTGAGCGAATGTATTACACAGTTAAGCTCACCAATAATGTTAAGCGGCAAAACGGTGAATCGGCGTTCGATGACGCCGGCGCCAACAGCTACTATTATTGGGACTTTGAAGTTGGTACTTTTCTCGATCTAACGCCGCCGCAGGTGCAAAGCGTTTATCCACGGGCGGGCAAAGAAGAGCCGCGTAATGTGGTGGTGCAAATTAACTTTAACGAAGCGGTAGACCCAACTGTTACCTCCACCACCAGTAATGTCGATAGTTCCGGGGTGGTAACATTTAATAATATCGTGGTAGCTGGAGTAGACGATGCTGGCGTAGAAACGGCCGTGCGCGGGTCTTTTTCGATTGCGAATGAATATCGCACGGTAGAGTTTACCTCCGACGACCTGTGCGGCGTTAATTCCTGCGGCCAAGACGTGTTCTGTCTACCTGGTTTAAGCACTATTAAAGTAACGGTAAAGTCGGCCGATTTAATGCCAGCCACTTCGCCCACCATTCCACCCGGCCCAACCGCGCGGTTTATCTCGGGTGTTGGTTATAACGGGGTGATTGATCTAGCTACCAATTCACTCAATGGTAACGGTGAAAACGGATTGCGGTGTAGTGTAGTTGCCAATGCAAACGGCATGGATTGCTTCCGGAATGTGGTAAAAGACGGCGAACATTGCAGCTGTACTATTGGGCCGGATGAAGATAATTATTGGTGGGAGTTTACCACTACTAACGAAATCGATCTTAAACCGCCGCACATAATTAATGCCGCGCCGGCCGTACTTGGTACCGCCGCCGCAGACGCCGAAGCACCCGGTTGGGGTTTGTTCAGCAAAGTGTTAATGGCGCGCAGCGTGGTGGGTGGCGTGTCAGCCGTGTTATCATCGATTGGTAATCAGGTGATTGTAGATGGCGTAGCGGTCGATGAAAATCTGCCGTATTGGCCGTCGTTAGAGAATTATGACAGCAGCGATCCCAGCGATCCTGATGAGTACCCAGACAATGGCACTACACTAAAATTAATGCATACCGGCGATCCGCTGCAACGAGCGGTGATTGGCCAAGCGCCGTTTAACTATTCGCTTCATTTTACTCCCGGCATTCGCGATATTTACCAAAATTGTTTCTTCCCCAGCGGTGCTAGCGAAGGTGAGGTAACGCCCGCCACCGGCGAAGGAGTGGGCCGGGCCTGTAATTACCCTGATACCGGAGTGGGCGATACTACACCATCGTGCTGCAACGCGACGGAATATAACAGTGTGGCCGGTGAAAGTGACCGCTGCCCCGATCTGCTGTTACCAACTTGGCAGCCACCCGCCACCAACTAATTAAGTATTATGTTTCACGCCCGTCGGATTATCGTTTCTGTCTGCCTCTGCTTGGCTGTAATTAGCCTAGTAGTGGTGCTGTGGCCAGTATCCGCCGGGGCGCAAGTGCCACCACCGGTTAATCCGCCTGTTGGTGGGGTACAACCGCCGCCAGCGGTTAATCCGGCTGTTACTACCGGGCAAACACCAGATACTTTTGGCACCGCGCAGATTGATCAAAACCTTATTTTAACCAGCGCCGACATTCGCGTAGTGGTAGCACGGGTGATTCAAATAGCGTTGAGTGTTTTGGGCGTGATTGCGCTGATTATTATGCTTTACGCCGGGTTTTTATGGATGACCGCCGGCGGCGATTCACAAAAAATAGAAACCGCTAAAAGCTGGATGATTAACGGGGTGATTGGTTTGGTAATTATTTTTGCTTCTTGGAGTATTGTTTCTTTTCTGTTGCGAGCACTTCAACAAGCTACCAGTGTAGACCATGCTAATAACAGTTGTGAATATGGCGTCTCGGCCGACCGACCGTGTAATAGCGGTCCAGCCGGAGCTTGCACTAGAACCAAGCACTGTCAACCAAACAATACCTGGGGGCCCTGCCTCCAAGACGATCCAGCCGCGACTTGCAGCGATCCATTTGTAGTTACCAGCTTCCGCCCCAATGATTTTGTACCGATTCGCAACGTGACTCAGCGCACCATGTTTAGCTATACGCCGGACCCAGCTTCCATTTCGGCCAGCACGATTATTGTGGCCGATTTATCGTACCTCGAACAAATTCAGGTAACCGATAAAAACACCAGTAACGTGGTTACGATCGCGGCTGGATCATTTAACAGTCAAAATTATTCTTTAATCGCCAACGATCCCAGCTATGCCAATATCGTAATGGAGGCAAGCGATCCGGCAACGCCAACGATAATAGACGAGATTCCGTTAGCGGAAGTAGCCGACGGAACTTATACGTTGGTTGGTAATCCCGGCCGAGTGCACTTCGATCGAAGCAAAATTACCGAAGGGTTAATTAGCCAAGCGGTGGCCGAAAACCCCGCTCGCCAGGTCGCCGGTACATTCAATATAATAGGTCGGTCGGTTGAGTTTACTCCTAACAGCGCCTGCCCAGATCCCAACGCCGACTTAAAATGCTTTAACGAATACGGTTTATACGGCATATTGGTGGTTAGTAACCAAGACGGAGTGCGGCCCGGCCCGCATTTTGATGGCACAGAGTACCTAACCTGCAGTGCCAACAGGCCATGCAGCGGCAGTTTTTGGACCGGCAATTTAATTGATAAAACATCGCCGGTAGTAACGTTAACCGCCCCGCAATCCGGCCAGCGGATCAATGCTGAAACTTGGGATTATCCATTAACAGCGACAGTTAGTGACGATGGTGGTATCGCTTATTTGGAATACCGGGTTTTTGATGCCAACGGCAGTACGCGACGGTATTTACAATATTATGTCGACAGCAGTGATAACACCGTGCCATTGCAACCGGCCGACGATGGTCAAGTGTATTTTGATGACGCGCCGGTGCTTACCAGTGTGACCCAAGACTACAACTACAGCTCCACCGGTTTTTGGGATGTGTTTGGTTTTACTTTTAACAATCCGCCCCCGCCACGTGCCCAAGTGCAAGTAATTGCCCACGATTACGATAACCACAGCACCGCTTCGGATAAGGTGATAGTAACGGTACAGCCGCTATTTTGCGCTAACGATATTGCCGACACCGCTGCGCCAATGTTAGAATCGGCGATCGACTGCGGCGGCCCGTGGTGCGGCGTGTGTAATGGCGAGAAATGCGACGTTAGCACGACCGATGATATATGTACGGTCGATCCGTTTGCTTGTCGGCAGGGGAGTATCTGTAATGGCATTACTTGTGCTTGCCAACCGTTACCAATGATTACCGGCCTTAGCCCGGCCGATGGTGCCCCGGGAAACTTTTTAACTATTTACGGTCGATCGTTTGGCGAAGCGGCTGGTACGGTTACCGTACAATTTCAAGACTTAACCCAAGGTGGCGCGTTGGTTAATGTTGGTGGCGTGCCGCTGACATATACCGCGGCGTACCCAACCGTGGCCGCTTGTACCGATACTTGGCACGACACTCAAATTACAATTTTAGTGCCCAATCCTACTACCGCCGGGGTGCCGAGTACCGTCACGTCAGTCGGGTTGTTGTTAAAAGTTAATACTGCCGAAGGTTATAGTGACAGCACTAACGACAGCAATGGTTGGCAAGGGCATTTTACCGTCAATACTCGCAATTACCCGGGTATTTGCGCCGTTACGCCGTCGACTCAAGCGGCCCAACGACCAGTGACTATCTCTGGTAATCATTTTGGTACTGGTGCCGCAACCAGTTCAGTTAAGTTTGGCGGGCAATTGGCCCAAGGTACCGGCAGTTGGATTGACAGTAGCATCGTCGCTACTATTCCGGAGTTGCAAGATGGCACGGTCACTACCACTGTCACCGTGGCTGGAGAGGAAAGTAACGGGTACAATATAAATGTTTCGGCTAGTGTTTTTACCAGTGATCCGTTTATTGAATATGTTAGCCCGGCCGAAGGCGGCAAGGGGCAGTATGTCACCTTGTTTGGCCGCAATTTTGGTGGTGATATCGGTACGGTTTATTTCTTGCGAGGTGAAAAGTCTACCGCGGCCGATGTTACTTTTCCGGAAAGTTGCGGCAGCGATTATTGGCACCCAACATCGGTGACGATAAAAGTACCAGCGACAGTTGTAGTTGGAGATTATGAAATTAAACTTGTTAGAAACGATGCTGGTTTTGCTGAGAGTAACATTGTGCCGTTTACTGTTACCACTGCCGTACCAACGCCTGGCATCTGTCGGTTGGTGCCGGATAACGGCCCGGTTAATACCGAAGTAAGAGTGTTTGGTGAGTATTTTGGCACGAGAGGTACTAATAGCCAAATAGACTTTTGGCCGCACGACAATTCGGCCGGTGCCATTTTAGCTTGGGGGACAGCTCTAAAAACCGCCGTACCAACGCCAGCGCAGACTGGCCCGATCGAGGTGGTGCGCAATGCCGATAGCACACGCAGTAATGGCTTGCAATTTAGCGTTGGCAGTTGCCAAAGCACCGATGCTTGTAATAATCGGCCGGAAAGTGGTAGTTGTGTGGTTGGTATTGTTAATACGTTAGACGAGAGTCAATGTTGGCAATGTCAAAATGTACCGCCAACAGGTGCTGATACCGGCGGGTATCGTTGGCAATGGAGTGGCAATTGCGGGGCGCAGCCACCGGAACTGCAGTGCTGCGGCAATGGCGTGTGTGCCACTAATTGTGTTGACGACATTAACCAAATTGGTAGCTATTCGTGGGGATTTTCAACTAGCGAAGTGCCGTTGTATCCGCGCGTAGTGGAAGAATGTAATCGTACGTCAGCGTGCCAGGAAGGCACCAATACGCCCAGCCCGAGCCCCTGGACGCCAAATTACGATACAACCAAAGGCTGGCCGTATGCTTGCGTTAACTCAGTTGTTACCGCCCGGTTTACCATTCCGATGCGGGCCAGTAGCATGGTCTACATTAATAGCGACGGGTCTAATGCCGCCGACGTAACCATTGGGGTGTACAAGTGCACCAGCGGTACTACCGGCATGGTGTGTGAAGATACGGCTGTGCCTGGAACGTTAACTGACATGTCTGTTGCTGGCGGAGCGATTGGCTTTATTTTACGGCCAACCGTAGTGGCCCCACCAGCGCCAGCGTTGGAATCAAACACTTGGTACAAAGTAAGATTACGGGGGAGTGAACATGTACCGGAATGTATTGATGGCTTAGATAATGATGGCGATGAACTAATCGATGTGGCCGACCCGGATTGCGTTGGTGCAACTGATGATTCCGAAAGTACGCCCGCAGCACAGCCGCCAACCGCCGCGGCGCTTTACTCCGCAGACGGTTACCCGTTACTGCAAGATTACGTTTGGTATTTTAAAACTCGCACCGATGCCACTACTTGTGAGATTGGTTGCGTGGAAGTGCAGCCGATGCTTTATAACGCGCAGCATTTGGGGCCGTTGTTTAACAACTGGACCGATCCGGCCAATCCGCAATCGCCGGTGTATCATATGGCCTTGGCCGATGCGGCCGACAATGCCTGTATCTTTATCGACACCAGTACTTACAACTGGCAGTGGGAAGCTAAAACCTTAGTTGGTGGTGATGGCAGTGCTTACGCTACACTTAACTCAGCCAATGAATGTATCGACGGTCAAGATAATAATAGTAATGGTCTGATTGATGCCGCCGATGTACTAGGTTGCCTTGGCAGTGGCGATCTTAGTGAAGCAGTTGGCAGTCAACCTGTCGGTTTTGGCAGTTACATGAAATGGGCTACGGCGCTTAAAGAAACGCTTGGTAATGCTTATAGTTGTGAATGTGACCGCCCGTCGGCTTGCAGCGATGGTCTTGATAATGATGCCGATACCTTTATCGATATTGCCGCTGATCCAGAGTGCTTGTCATCAACCGATGACAGCGAAAGCGAACCCGGCTACCAAGCTAAAGGAGTAACTAAACGCACTTCGTACCAAGGCAGTGTAGATGAGTGCGCGGCGTGGTGCGGTACGCTACCAACACCGTATGGGCAAACTGGCGGTTCACTTATGTTTGGCCCACCGATTCGGTTGTGGGCGAAAACTATTCAGGCATCAACTAACGAAGAGAAGAGTGATTACGGCAATTTATTTATTAAACTAATCGATCCAAAAGTAATTGCCCAATGGCCAGACTGCGATTTTGCCTGTGTTAACGCCCAAATTGGAGTAGCCTTTAACACGGCGATGATGTCTAACATCGATTCGGCTCAGTATGTAAGCTTATATTCTTGCGGCGCCGATAGCACTTGCCGACCGGGGAATACGTTCCCGGTGGCGGTTGATTTTACCAGCAGTGCGGAATTAGGTTATCGCTACACCACTAATCCGCCGGCGGGGGAATACGCGTCGGAATTGCGCTTTTTGCCGGCCGCCAGCCATAACAACGGTAAATTATTGCCCAATACTTTTTATCGCGTGGTACTGCAAGGAACCATGCATGCGCTGGGCGGTTACAATACCGACGGCAGCGAAATCCCCGGCGCGGTTTTAACCGAACTTGGTTACACCTCGGCACATCAGGAATGTGTGGTGCCACCCAGTGCAGATTGCAGTCAAGAAAAAAACGAATGCGCTGATGGTATTGATAACGATGGAGATGGCGCTATTGATAACAGTGATTCTGGTTGTGGTGCGGGAGATTTTAGTGAAGAATCTGGTGTACAACCGATTGTTGGCGGTATGGGCGAGTGTTGGGAATGCGCGCAAATAAACATTAACACCTACCAATGGCAATGGCGTGCCACCTGTGGAGCGATTAGCTGCGAAGCCGACAGTTTTAGCTGGACGTTTAAAGTTAAAGACGACTTTAACTTGTGCGCGATTGATCGAGTTTTGGTTAATCCGGCCTCGGCGGAGTTATACCGGATTGGCGCCACACAAAACTTTTACAGCCAAGGCTTTGGCGCGCCAGACCAATGCAGCGAGTTTGGCCAACGGTTAAATAATGCTTTTTATAAATGGAGTTGGCGTTCGGCCGACGATCTAGTAGCCACGATGGCTTGGCCGAGTAGCGTTTGCGGCGATGGCTATATCGGCCTAGGCGAAGACTGCGACGACGGTAATGTCGACGATAATGATGGCTGTTCATCATCTTGCACTACACAAGCTGCTACGCCAACAACCCCGCCAACTATTGCTTGTCGCAATGGGATTGTGGAGCGGGGTGAAGAATGTGATTTTGGTGGTGTTAACGGACTCGATAAAGATTGTGCCGCCGGTACTATTGGTACCTTAGGTGAATGTTTACTAGCTAATGTTGATGCCACATTTTGGGCTGCCGGTGGCTGTAACCCGAGTAGCTGTCTACGAACCGGTAATACTCATTATCCACCATATCCGGTTTGCGGTAATGGCGTGATCGATACCATGGTGATGGGTAATACAGTTAAGGTGCTGGGCGAAGAATGTGATGATGGCACCGAACCAAACGGTGACAGTACCGATGGCTGCAGTGATAGTTGTACTAACTTAGGCAGCTTAGCCGGCCGATCGCAATGCGGTGACGGCACGGTTGGCTTTGGTGAAGATTGTGAAACATGTTCGGCAACTAGTGGTGGTAAAACTACTATCACTAGCGGTACATGCGCCGCCCCATTCCCAGGGAGTGATGGAGGCAGCCCAGTTGCCGGTGACGGCTGCTCGGCAGTTTGCTTACTAGAAGGTACGTCAACAACTTGCGGTAATGATAATGGTGTGGTGAATGCAAATGAACAGTGCGATTGGGGTGCCGATACGTCGCTTTATGCGGCGCGCGGTTGTAATCCAACCAGCTGTCTATTTACCGGCAATACTCATTACACCACGCTCGATGACGGCGACGGCACGGTGGCGCATTCGGTCTGTCGTAATGGTGTGGTGGAACTGGGTGAAGAATGCGACCTGGGCGATGTTAATGATTCTCAATATACGGCCGCCGGTTGTTCGCGCGTTAACTGTCTACATACCGGAGCGACGGGCCAGCGTTGGCCGGATGGGCCGCATTCCGTAGCCACGGCGGTGGGCCAAGGCAATACTATTATTAGCGCGCTAACCGGTGGTACTTGCGATAACGGTTCATCTTGTGCCGAAGGCAGCCAATGCAGTGCCGGCCTTTGCAATACCAGTACTATTAAAGAAGGCACCGCCAATTTGTCGGTTATTTGTGGGTTTACCAACGACAGCCAGTGCCCGGCTGGTGATGGTACTAATAGTGTTGGTATCGATGCCAATGGCTGCTGCCGGGTTAAGCCGAAAATAAAAGAAATATATCCAAGTAGCGGTGCCACTGATATCTGTCTTAATAGCGCCATTACCGTAACGTTTGACTGGCCAATGCAACCGGCGGCTTTCGTTAATGATTCGTTTGCGGTGGCTTATAATAATGGCAATGCCCACAATCCTGCCGATCCAGGATGTCCAGAGGGTCAACCAGAAGTATTATTTACTACACCGGCGGCTACTGCTGATCACTGGTGCATGGTCAATTATCAGGCTACACCGCAAGATGACAAAACGGTAAAACTGCAATTAGCTCAATTGCTGCCGGAAAATACAGACATTCGAGTGGTAACATTTGGTAAGGTTAAAGACAGTTTTGGCACCGCGTTAGATTTAGTTGCCAATCATCAGCCAGTAACAGTAGCAGCGGCTACAGTCGGCACTCAAAATGGGCTTTATTGGCAATTTGCTACCGGCGATAAAGTTTGTGTAATGGATATGATAGTGTTGGATCCGAATCATCGAACGTTCACCAGTGTTACTGGCACAGATGTGACACAGTTGTTCACTGCCACCGCTAAGAGCACGCTTGGCGGGAATCAAAATATTACTTCTATTCCAGGCGTTTACTCGTGGGTTTGGAAATGGGCGTTTACTAATCCAACCAGCGCCAATATGCAAAGGGGTTTATGTTCCGATGCCGCCACTCAAGAATGTTTAGTTGATGCGGATTGCAGAGATACGGCAGTTCCAACCGATGCCGCCACTTGCGACTTTACCGATAGCCGTACCCTGACCGCGTTAAACAGCAACGGTACCGGTTACTTAGTTGCCACGGCGGCGGTGACCGAAGCTAATCAAACACTACTCGACCAAATTGCACCGGCCAGCCAATCCGCTCAAGCGGAAGTGGTAACTTTCTTATGTCAAAATCCATGGCCAATGGTATGTTCCGGTACTCATGTTGCTTGTGAAAAAAATATTCAAACGACTACCGATGGCGATATAGTCGAAACCAACGATTGTGCCACTGGTGCTTGTGACTTCGACAGTATTAATGCCTTTTCCGACAGCACTGGATCATTAGTACCAGCGGCGGCAAATGGCACGCAAACCAATTTCCGTACTTTCTACTGCCGCGATGCCGGCCAATCTAATAACACGGCCGACGATTTACCGGCGTTAAAATGGCCGCCGTTTGTAGTAACTAATTTGCCGGCCGGGCAAACGCCGTTACGCCACTGGTTACTGCCGCGCGATGCGATGCGTTTGGGGGCGGAAAAGGGGCGGATGTCGGACGATGCCATTTTAATCAGTGTCGAAAAAAACACCGATCATCTGTCGGCCGATCTGTGGTTCCGCCAGCGTTTTGGCGGCAAGCCTGAACCAATTGAAGTCGACGGTTACCGCGGTGTTAAAAGCGATAATACTATCTATCTCAACGGTGGTAACTGGGTCGTTAGCGCTAATAGCAAGCTATACACCAACATCTACTTACTATCGCAAAACGACGGCGCCAACCAAGCGACTAACAATATTTACGAGCAATTGGTTAACAATTTTAAGTTGAATGTTAACGTTAGCTCCGATCCGAACGAGGGCACAACCATCTGTAAACGTGGGGCGGCACCAATGACTGATCATAGCGGTAATACGATTAGTTGCAGCAACGATTTTGAATGTTTCCGTTGCTCGCCGGATATTAGCGTGCCTAACCCAGATCCGGCGGTATTGTGTGAAACTAGCGACGATTGCCGTACGGTGACCAATGCCGGTGGCCAAACCGCTCCTAGTTGCGATAAGGGCTTAAGTACCGCGGCAATTTACTGTGATAATCCTAAAGCCAAAATTACTCGTAATGTTTTCCGGGCCGCCGATATTCACGATATTAGGGAATTACTGCAAACGTATTACAACGCGCAGAAAAAGTGCAGTGTTTCGCGGACCGCTTGCCAAGACAACACTGGTTGCCAAACTGGCGAAACTTGCATTGGGTCTTATCCTAAACTGGATTCGGGCAGCTACATTGCCGGCCGTAGTTACAGCACTTGGCCCTCGTGGCAGGCAACTTTAGGCAATGCTTTGGCTAACGGCTTAGCCACCGACCCGCTAAACTTGTTTAACGGCTGTACTAATCCGTTTAACCGTACCACTTGTTGGGATAACGTTAGCTTGCAATTTATGTGCCCGGAACGCTCTTACGCCTATTTATATGTGGCGCAAGGGGTGTGCAGCGGTGCCAACAAAGATTGTGCTACCAATGCCGACTGTGCTGCTGGCCAGACCTGTAATAATATCGGCCAGAAAGGCCGAGTGCTGGTAAATTGGGAAAACATCTTTGCTAATCAGCCGTCAACTAATTTATGGGAAACCAGCGCGGGCGAAGAAATCGGCAATTTTACCGATATTACCGTGGACTCATGCAAAAACTTGGCTGGTTATTCGGTTAACGACACCGATCAAGATAGCGTACAGGACTTTGCCGATAATTGCCCTTATGTTGCTAATACCGATCAAGTTGACGCCGATAGCGATGGCCTAGGTGATGTATGTGATTTTTGTGCAACCGATCCGCTTAATGATTACGATGGCGATGGCATCTGCGGCAGTACCGATAACTGTTCGGCTGCTTATAACCCCAACCAATTAAATACCGACGCCAATAGTACAAATTATGAATATCAGCCAGCATCGTGTACGGATTTATGGACCTCAGCCTGCCCTAATAGCGGCGGCAATGCTTGCGACGCCAACTGTTGGGGAACCGACGACGATGACTGTGAGCTGATGTGTAACTTCCACGACAGCACGTTGAACCCGCAAGCTTGGGCCAAACTGGGTGGCAAATCTAACTGCTGCGGTGACGATCCAAACGAAAATCCAGGCGGTGAAGAAATTTGCTGGGATGGCGTGGATAACGATTGTAATGGCTTAATTGATGAAGTGGAAGATATCGATGGCGACACTTACAGCAGTTGTGGCGTGCCGGTTGATTGCAATGATCACAACGCGGCTATGTATCCAGGTAACCCCGAAGTCTGTGACGGGGTTGATAATAATTGTGATGGAGTAGCGGATGAAGGATGTCAAAACGTCGACATTCGCTTGGCTCATATTGGCCCGGCGGCCGGGAACGTAAATGGTGGCGATAGTGCTCGGGTTTGTTTGGATGTATTAGATTTAACCACCCCGGCCCCCGCGAACTGCTGGGACATTAGCGAGGCCAATAATAACACTATTAGGTTAGACAATTTGCCCGAGGGGACCACTCATACACTATTTTGGCATGTAACTGCTGGTAGTAGTATCGATAATGCCGCCAACTTTGGGCTGTATATCGGCGAGCCGGATAAAATTGAGTTTGGCGAAGATAGCTTTAGAGTTACAACATATAGTACCGCCGTGCAGTCGGCATATTCTTGGACTAGTAGTACACAGACAGTCAGAAAAAATAATCCTGGTGTTCCAGAGTCGCAAATTCTTCCGGTAAACAACCAACTTGAAGCAGCATTTAATCCAAACGGCGATTCATGCACCGTAGCAAATTGGTTTATCGACACTTTTTTCCCAGGATCGCCTCATGTCTGTCATGGGGCAAACAACGACCGTTATTTTTACTACATTGATTCAACTTGTGGTATTAGCAATCAGAAATGCTGGTACGATGTTTATCTTGACACAGTTGGTTCATTAGTAGGCACAGAAGCTTCGTGGACCTTTACAGTCAAAAACTTATGACACCTACCGAAGAAAACTATAATAATTCTACGCCAGCCACCGATGTGCCACGCTGGGTGTGGTTAGTGGCAGCTGGTATTGTAATTATTGGCGTTATTATCGGTGGGATAGTATTATATGAACGTAGGTCTACTGGCACGCCAACCGATTCTTCGGCGGTTATATCGCCGGAAGGTAATTTACAGCCAGTAGCCGATAATACCGAACTAATAAACGAACCGACGGTTGTTAATCCAAACACCGAAATAACGCCAGTTGAATCGACCGGAACAGTCGCGGTTGATATTACTATTGATACCGATGGCGACACTATTCCCGATGCGGTGGAAACCTATATTGGTACCGATCCAACTAAAGCCGATACCGATGGTGACGGGTATAACGATGGTGAAGAAATAAAAAACGGTTATAATCCATTTGGACCTGGTAAATTAAAAATCACTTTGTAATTACCCGTATGTTTAACGACAAACAACCCGAAGATATTTTTTCCGCGGTAGATAAATCGCAACCGGCACCGGTACAGCGGCCAACGGCAACAGTGCCGGCCCCAATAGTGCCACCGGCAGTACCGCCAGCACCAGCTGTTGCGGTTACACCAGTATCGCCACGTCCGGCCGTACCGCCAACGCCGATTATGCCTAGTGCAGCCATGGATATTATGCAAGGGCGTGACTTTAGCGGTGGTCATCGGTGGTGGATTGCTTTACCTATCTTGGGGTTGGTAATTGCCGTGGTAGCCGGTTATTTGCTGTATCAGCGTTATATACCAAGTGGCGAAAAACCACTCGATTTGCAGCCAGCAATAAACGAAACCGTGCCCGCCCAAAACGTTAATGAACTACCGGAAACGATGCAACCAGTGGCAACCGAACCGGCAGCAGAAACATTGTCAATCCAATTGGTCGACAGTGATCTCGATGGGTTGGACGATACCACCGAAGCACAATATGGCACTAATCCGTTGTTAGCCGATTCAGATTTAGACGGATTATTCGACAAAGAAGAAATAGAAGTTTATCGCACCGACCCGCTTAATGCCGATTCGGATGGCGACAGTTACAAAGACGGTGAAGAAGTACGCGGCGGTTATAACCCACTCGGACCCGGTCGATTATTCGATGTGCCGATACAATAATCAATTATGCGCTTGTTTGGAGGAACAAAAAAAGCCGGTGCTGGTGGTAAGCCAGCACTTTCGGCCGATGAAATACTCATCGCCAAATCACCGGTGGCTGATGCTGATATTCATGTGATGCCGGAGCAGTATGCGTTAGTAGCTCCGCACCATGGTTTAAGCCGTCGCACCAAGATTAGCATTATAGTGATAGTAGCAGCGGTGATTATTGTCGGGGGAGTGATATTTTTTAGTATTGATTGGCGAACGGTTGGTAGTACCGTACCGCCAGTAACACCACCGGTTAATCAAACTCCGGCGATAAACCAACCGCCAGCGTCTATTAGCAGCCAAGAGAGTAACCAAAATAACAATGCGGCCACAAGCTCAGTCGTACCTGGAACAACGGTGGCCGAGCAACCAACCGAACCGCCGATCAACTCACCGGTAAATGAAGTGCCAGTTACACCGGTAGTAACGCCACCAGCAGTGCCGGTTAAATTACAATTAGCGATTGGTCGTGATGCCGATCGTGACGGCTTAACCGATGTGGAAGAAGTACTTTATGGTACCGATCGGAGCAAACCCGATACAGATTTAGATGGTTATTTAGACAGCGAAGAGCTTAAAGCCGGTTATAGCCCGTTATTGGTTGGTAAAACCCTGGCCGATGACACAGCGGTAAAAACATATACCGGTACTGGTTGGTCGATTATTTATCCGGCCTTGTGGCGGGTAGATACCCCGGCCGGCGAACAAACCCAAGTGAACTTTATTTCGCCTACCACGTCTGATTTTATTGAGGTAGTGGTTTATCCGCGGGTAATTACATCTTTAGAGCGGTGGTATCAAGAACAAATTGCGCCTGGCATTGGCGGCGGTACTATCCCCAAAACCGAATTGTATAACGGCTGGCAAATGATGCGCAGCACTGATTCGCTGTCGGTTTATTTAAAGTCACCACAAACCAACGCGGTTTACGCGCTAATATATAACCCGGGGCAAGAAACCGAACTGCATTTTGCCGCCACCTTTGCCGCCATGATTCACAGCTTAACCGAAAAATAATTCGCCATGATCGTGCTTGATATTAACACAGCCGTTCGTTTTACGCCCAATCTGCCACTAGCCGATCGGGTGAGTAAAGCGGTTAGCCAGCGATTTAAAGTGCGGCGGCGATGGCCAATATCGGTGGCGATAGTGGGGGATGCAGCAATGCGAAAACTAAACCGCCAATACCGTAAAAAAGACAAAGTTACCGACGTGTTAAGTTTTGCGTTTACCGACAGTGCGGCTGGCGGACCGGAAGCGGTGGTGGGAGAAATTATTTTATGTTTGCCCCAGCTGCGGCGGCAAGCTAAAGCGGCCGGCGTATCGTTAGACTGCGAATTTGCTTTATTGCTTACTCATGGGTTAATTCACATTTTGGGATACGATCATGAGCGATCGGCTAAAGACAGCCAGCTGTTCGATTTTACACAGCATACCATTCTTACTCAGCTTGGGTTTTCTAAGCGTTTATAGTATACTAGCAGTCGTATGACACATCAGGGCCGCATCATTACCGGGTTAGACATTGGTTCCTCCACTATTCGCATGGTGGTGGGGCAGCGTTCGCCGGAACAAAAATTAAATATCATTGCCGCAGCCGAAGTACCGGCTGAAGGAATTACTAAAGGCACGGTGGTGAGTATTGAAGAAGCAGTTAGTAGTATTAACAAGTGTCTAGAAAAAACCGAAAAAATTGCCGGTATGCCGGTTAAGAGTGCCTGGGTGGGTATTTCCGGCAGTCATATTGTTTCGCAAGAATCCAAAGGGGTAGTGGCGGTCTCGCGCAGCGATGGCGAGATTACCGACGACGATGTTGAGCGAGCGATTGAAGCCGCCCGCACCGTGGCCATGCCATCAAACTTGGAAATTTTACACGTGATCCCAAAGTCTTTTACTATCGACGGTCAGAAGGACATTAAAGACCCGGTGGGCATGACCGGTATTCGCCTGGAAGTAGACGCGATGATTATCCAGGCCCTGTCATCCCAAGTAAAGATTTTAACCAAATGCGTCTACCGCACCAGTTTAGATATTAACGATTTAGTGCTGTCGGCTTTAGCGGCGGCCGAGGCGGTTTTAACCAACCGGCAGAAGGAATTAGGGGTAGTTTTGGTGAATATTGGCGCGGCGACCACCAGTGTGATCGTGTTTGAAGGCGGCGATGTAATTCATACGGCCATGTTATCGATTGGCTCGGATCATATTACCGCCGATCTAGCCATTGGACTACGCGTGTCGATCGACACCGCCGAGCGGATTAAGGTCGATTTTGGCACGGCGGTACCGAAAGATATTTTAAAGAAAGATGAAATTAACTTAGCCGATTTTGACCGCACAATTACACCGGAAGAAGGTTTGGTGTCGCGCAAGTACATTGCCGAGATTATCGAAGCGCGGGTAGAAGAAATTTTTAGCAAAATTGACTCAGAACTTAAAAAAGTTGACCGCTCCGCCAGTTTGCCGGCGGGGGTAATATTAATCGGCGGGGGAGCTAAGCTCGACGGTATGGTGGAAGTAGCTAAACGGCAGCTGCGTCTACCAGCCTGCTTGGGCTTTGCGCAAAACCTCACCTCGGCGATTGATAAAGTTCAAGACCTTGGTTTTCTAACCGCCGTAGGTTTAGTGGCTTGGGGCGACCAGCTGACCAAGCGCGACAGTGGCCGAGGCGGTTTGCCACCCATTTTTGGCACCAGTGTTCGCGCCGCCAGCCAAAAATTCGGTGAATGGTTTAAAGACCTGATCCACTAGTTAGTGGACCAGTTCTTTTTTTGTAACTGCTGTGGTATACTAACCACATAATGAACAACTGTTGATAAATCGAACACATTTAGTGTTCAGCTACCTGGTATGCCAGAAGTTAAACCAGACATAGAAACATTTGCTAAAATTAAAGTCCTGGGTGTCGGCGGTTCCGGCGGCTCAGCTTTGAACCGAATGATCGCCGCCAAAATTAAGGGGGTGGAGTTTGTGGCGGTTAACACCGACGTGCAAGCTTTGTATTATTGCCAAGCACCAACCAAGATTCACATTGGTAAATCTATCACCAAAGGTTTAGGGGCGGGGATGGATCCAGATCTTGGCCGTGCCGCCGCGGAAGAAAACCAAAACGAGATTCGCGAAATTGTTCGTGATGCCGATATGGTGTTTATCACTTGCGGTCTGGGCGGTGGTACCGGTACCGGTGCTGCCCCAGTGGTGGCCGATCTATGTCGCGAAGCCGGCGCACTCACGGTAGCGGTTGTGACCAAGCCATTTGCTTTTGAAGGCGCTCAACGCCGCTCCATCGCCGAGAAGGGCCACAACGAACTGGCCAGCCGAGTCGACACTATTATTACCATTCCGAACGATCGGCTATTACAAATTATCGATAAAAAAACTTTGTTGCTCGACGCCTTTAACATTGTCGACGATGTATTGCGCCAAGGCGTGCAGGGTATCTCCGAACTTATTACCGTTCCGGGGTTAATTAACGTCGACTTTGCCGATGTTAAGGCAATCATGCAGAACAGCGGTTCGGCTTTAATGGGTATTGGTGAAAGCAAAGGCGAAAATCGGGCGATTGAAGCGGCAAAATCAGCCGTAGCTTCACCATTATTGGAGTTGTCGATTGAAGGTGCAAAAGGTATTTTGTTCACTATTAGCGGATCGAACAATCTATCGATGCATGAAGTAAATGAGGCTGCCAAAGTAATTACTGGTTCGGCCGATCCCGACGCTAAGGTGATATTTGGCACAGTGATTAACGAAGATATGGGCGATGTGGTGCGAATTACCGTAGTGGCCACCGGGTTTGAAAAAGGTAAAAAGCCAATGGAAACTTTAAGCCAAGTTAGTTCGTCTTACAAGCCAACTCGTTTGGTTAGCTCGCGGCGCGATGAAGATTTAACCGATGGCCCAGAAGACCGGGGCCGATTGTTTGGCCGCAAACGAGTCGAAGACAAACCAACTCCAGCACCAACCGCACCAGCGCCGGACCCAGTCGCTGAAGAGCCAGCTGACGAAGAGCTCGACATTCCGGCTTTTATCCGAAAAAAGATGCAATAAAAAAGCAGCTTTTAATAAAAAAAGACCCTTCACGTGGGGTCTTTTTAGTTTAAAACTCAAACCAGAACACGCTCACTCTGCCTTCGTCTAACACTTGCACGCCATCGGCTTGAGTGGTCAGACTTGCTGCTACTTTATCAGCATTGGTCCAATAACGGTTCAAGACTAAGTAGATGTGTGAGACGTCAAAATCAGTCGCCAGTTTTTGTAGGGCGATCTTATCGACGCCGTTGTAAACTGTTTGACGATAAGCTATTGCTAACGGGCTGGTGGTTGGGATGGCGTAGAAGTACCAACTGCCGGTCGAAGTCGAAATATAGTTATTAAAACCGAATGTTTGCAAAGCGGCGGCGCCGACGGCTTGGTTGGTCAAAACTATGTAGGGTTTACTATTAGCATGTTGGGCAATCCAGTTTACGGCCGTGAAGTCGGCGGCGCCGGTGGAATAAGCCCGGCCGATGGTGTAAATATCGTTGTGTGGTAAAGCAGCGTAAATGTTACTAGTAACGAGCAGCATCGTCAGACCAACAAAAAGCCAAGCAGTAGTTCGTTGTGGTCGAACGACCGTGGCTAAAGCAACTACACCGGCGGCGACAAGTGGCAAACACCACCACCAGCCAAGGGTAATAATGCGGTCGGTAAAAAAGGCACGTTCGGACACTACCACTGAATCGAACGACACAAATAATTTCAAAAACATTGCGCCGAGCACCATACTAAGTGCGCCAACAACTAGCCACGATATTTTTTGGTATTGTCGTCGTAACCACAGTAGACCAACTAATGCCAATACAGCTAACGCCCACGGTAAGATAGTTGCGCCATGGTGAAGGGTGTCGATCCAAAAATTAAAGTTTTGCGTGGCGGCCGGCCAAGTTAACGCTAAGGTGCTAGCTAATTCAGCCAGTGTTGGCCAGTGGAGCCGCAGTGGGTTAGCAGTAGTTGGGCTTAAAATAGATTGCAGCCAGAACATAGCTGGCAATGTCAAACTGGTCAAAACAGCGGTTATAATTGCTAAACCGCGACGTAGAGTCGAATTCAGCTTAGCGGTGGCAATAACTACTACTAAAGCCGCACCAGCCACGGGAATGCCAACTAATGGGTGAATGGCGATACTGGCTAGCACGGTCAAACTAATTAAATAGAATTGTTGCTTAGTCCAGCCATGTAAACAGAAGTCAAACGCTAACAGTGCAGTCAAAACTGCAAAGAGTTGGGCTAGGCCTTGCGGTGTAGTGGCAAGCCATTGGTCGAGTGGCATAAACAACCAAGCGATGAAAGTTAAAAAAGCCAGTGAGCCAACTAATGCGGTCTGTTTGCCAACAGTGGTCGTCAAAGTAGAAAACCGTCGTACTAACCAGACAGTACTAGCCATTGTCGTCAAAACTGTGCCGAGTGGTAATAACCAGCGGTCGACTATAATTAGCGGCAACATGGTTAAACGTTGATTAATCAACACGGCGGCATATTGGCCGATGTAGTAAGGTGTTTTGGGTGTGATAGCGCCAAACGCGGCGATATATTTTTCAGCCGCTTGATGAATAAACGAATCGAACCCGTAACTAAGGGTATAAACAATTACCGGGCCAGCCACTGTCACTAACGTCAAAGCACCAATGGCAGTCAATATGCCGCTGTGGCGGTCATACTTATTGATGCTGACTATCAATTTCGTCGCAGCAATTACCAATAACCACAGCGACCACAACGGCATGGCCAGCCAAAAACTGTTTATCGACTCAGTTGTCTGATGGCGGAATAAGATTGTTAAATACGTCAAACTTGAAATAATACTAACCACTAGCCATGGATAGCGTAAGAGCCAACGGCCAGCAGTAGTCAAGCGCGTGTTTAGTGGAATAGACAGCCATTGTCTAAGCGAGGTATACCAAGTCACCCCACGGAGGAAGGTGGTAATAGAAGCGATCAACTGTGGTTGAGGTGTCTGTCTAACAGTTATTAACCAAATTAAAATCGGTATGGCTAAAATCAGCAGGGTCGTGACGGTTGTAGACAGTCCAATAACATAATACAAAGCGGTGCCGGCAATTATCCAACCGGTGATGATTATCAGCAAGCCGACACCGAGTTTATCCCAACCGCGTCGAGTTGGGTCGAGTAGTCGCCCTATCAACCAACTGTGCATAACCAGCCAGCCGCCGCCCCAAATTATTCCGCCAAGCGGAGTGGTGGTAGATAGGGCAACGACGGTCAAAAGTAGACTGATAAACACCTGAGCAAATAACATAGGAAGTGACAGTATTGTACCACACCCTGCCCCTTTTCCACCCCCTTTGGTATACTACAGACACGTTATGATGATGACCGAAAAAAAGCTCCATATTTGGGTATTGGCTGGTTTGGGCCTGGCGGCGTTAGCTGCTTACGGCCTGTTTTTAGACCCCATTAAACCATTTAACTCATTGGGTGACCCAGAGCGTTATAATTCGCCCGACGAAACGGCTAATGCCTTTTGGGCTAACCGAGTACGAACATATCAGCCGATGGTGTTGGCGGAGCCGCTCAATTTACAAGTCGGCAACGCCATTCATTTGCGCAGCGATAATGTTCGCGCCGACGGTAATATTGTGCCCGGCGGTTTTTGGGGACTCAGTTTGTGGTACGGGTTGATCGGTCGCGTTTTTGGTTGGTTGGTAATGCAATGGCTCACACCGCTGTTGGCGGTACTGGCAGTGTGGTGTAGTTATGGCTTAATTCGTCGGTTGTGGAATAGACAAGTGGCATTAGTCAGCGTGGTGTTATTACTGATCTGTCCGGCGTGGTGGTATTACGCCGCTCGCGGTTGGCTGCCGAACGTCGCTTTTGTCAGCCTACTCGTCATATCTGCATGGTGGTGGCTGGCCGAACTGCCATCGTGGTCGAGCAATAAAAAAAGATTGTTACGGGCTGGTTTGGGGGCGATGTGTCTGGGGATGGCCGTTACCATTCGCCCGGCGGAATTGCCGTGGTTGATTGTCGCCGTAGTCGCTGGAGTAATCGTCACTCGGCGGCAATGGCGCTGGTCTGAATTTGGAATTGTCAGTGCGATTGGTCTAATTATAGCAATAGGTGGATGGGGGATTAATCAACAACTTTACGGCAACGGTCTGTCTACCGGTTATCAAGATTTAGCTGCCGTTGATCAAATTACTCCATCGTTTTGGTCACAGTTGTTAAAACTGCTTTTACCATTTGGTATTCATGTTCGGCCGGCATTGCGACATGTATGGCAATACAGCGGGCAATTGTTGTGGTGGTATGGTTGGCCGATAGTTATTGGTGTGATTGCTACTATCGCTGTGGCATGGCGTCGCCAGCAGCAGAAATTATTAATTGCGGCCATAGCGTGGTTGGTGTTAGCTGGCTGGTTAACAATTGTTTACGGCGGTTGGGAAATTAAAGATAACATTTCCGGTCATATTACCATCGGTACGTCATATTTACGCTACTGGCTACCAGTTATCGTTACCGGCATGCCGTTTTTTGCCTGGCTAACTGTCGAACTAATTCAAAAATTACCACAGCGATCGCAGGCCACGCTCATCGGTGTCTGTTTTGGTATCTTGGCAGCGCTGTCGGTTAATTTGACCGTGCAATCGGAAGAAGGGTTAGCGGCGGTACAAACTGCGGTTAGAAGTTATCAGTTCGCCGCTCAAGGCGCCCGGATCGAATCTAACGCAATAATTGTATCAGACCGTAGTGACAAAATATTTTGGCCGAAGTGGCGGGTAGCGACTTATTTGGGTGATATTTCGGTGTTTGCTCGCTTGGCGCCAGTAGTAGATACTGTGCCAATCTACTACTACAGTCATAACCAACTAACTCCGGAAAATTTTGATCGACTTAGTAGCCAATTAGCGCCGTTAAAGTTAGATTTGGGGTACGATGGTTTAGGTGCCACGATGAACTATGGTGGCAAAATTTATAGAATTTTTAAATATGACAGTAATCACTAAGCGTTACCTTTGGTGCGGTTTATTTGCGCTCGCAGGCTTAACTTTGTTGGGCTGGTTGGCGTGGAGTGATTTAGTGGTGAGCGGAGAATTGCGGTCTACTTACGCTTTTACTAAACCGTCGCCGTATATTTTGTCGTTGGCACCGAAAGATCGTTTAGGTGATTTTAATTGGTCAAAAGACGGCCGCAGTTGTCAGAGTATTATCGATGATCCAATTTATTTCGACTTGCGTTTACCGCGCCAATTTTCCGCGGTCAAATTTAACATTATTTATCGTGTTGACGAACGAGATGTCGTCAAGTTAGGCGCGTTTTATAACAAAGACAACTACCAATATCAATTGCGAGATTTCGATTCAATCTCCGACATCGGCAGCGGTTGGAAACTGGGTACGGTCAGCTTTGATTTAACCGACAAGCGATTCGCGTTCCAAAAATATCAGTTTATGATTTCGGTGCCAACCTTGCGTGGTAGCGGTCGAAAATTAGATATTGCACGGATTGACATGACCGCCACTCGGCCGGCATTGACGATACAGCGATTCTGGAACAAACTACAGTCATTCTGGCCTTAATATGAATCACTTCCCTTGGCGCTTATTTTTAGGCGACCTGTCAATTGCTTTAGTTATCACTGGGGTAGTGCTGGTCGGTGCAGAATTAGTTAAAGCTGGATTCGCCACTAATCATCTCAATTTATTTTTATGGTGGTGGGTAGTAATGCTCGTCAGTGCTGAAACATATATTTGGTCAATTCACTCATCAAAAGTGTAATATGCAACAAGCTTGGTTTATTCTTGGCGCCAGCGGCTTTTTAGGTGGGCAGTTCGTGGCTTATCTAAAAACGCAAAATATTCCGGTTGTAACCGATCGGGTGGAAATTACCGATCTGGCGGCGTTGCGAGTGGCATTTACAAAACATAAGCCAACAGTGGTCGTCAACTTTGCCGGTGTGCGGGCTTATCCAAATATAGATTGGTGTGAAACACACAAAGCGGAAACAGCATTGGTCAACGTGGCCGGACCAATTAACGTCGCTATCGCGAGCCAAGAGGTTGGTGCTTACTGTATTCAAATCGCCTCCGGTTGTGTTTACAGTGGGGGAGTAGAGCATGAGTTTACCGAAAGCGACGTGCCGAACTTTTTTGGCAGTTTTTATTCGCGCATGCGTGTGGCCATGCAAAGCGCATTAGCGGAACTGCCGGTATTGCAAGCGCGAATTCGCATGCCGCTCTCGGCCGTACCACACCCACGTAATTTGTTAGATAAAATAGTTGGTTACACTAAAGTGGTATCGGTACCTAATTCAGTAACCGTGATAGAAGATCTCTGGCCGGCGTTAGTACAACTGGCGGATAAAAAACCGGTTGGTATTTTAAACTTGACCAATGGTGGTTATGTTACCCACCAGCAATTGCTCGAGGCCTACAAAGAGATTGTTGATCCAAGCCATACTTACGAAGCAATCACTGTTGACCAACTTCATACCATCACCGTTGCTCAGCGTAGCAACTGCATATTATCAAACGTTAAAGCGGCTGGCTTGGGAATTGTGTTGCCGGAATTAACGCCGGAAAAATTGCGGCAACTGATGGAAAATTATCGTGCGGCCAAACCGGCGGCATAATATGGCCCACGTATTGTACGGTGTTCAAGGAGTTGGCCATGGCCATGCTTTACGCAGTTGGCCAATTATTCAACGTCTACGGCACCATGGTCATAATGTGACCATTGCCGCTAGTGGTAAAGCCCAAGAGTTTTTTACCGCCGCCGGTGAGACAGTGATATCGCTCGACGGCTTTAATTTCGTTCTTGGTCAAAAAGGGGAATTGCGTTACATTAAAACATTAATTGCCACCGCTAAAGCCTTTCCTCGAGCTGGATTGCATAATAGCAAGGTGTTATCGGCGGCGGTTAAAGAGCATCGGCCAGATATAGCAGTAACCGACTTTGAACCATTTACAGCGTTAGCAGCTTATCGTTATCGTCTACCGCTAGTAAGTATCGACAACCAGCACCGAATTACACATTGTCGGTTGTCTGTCCCGCGGCGTTTGTTGGCTGACCGGTTGGCGGCCGCCACAGTAATTCGCACCTTTATACCGCGGGCAAAACAATATATTGTTACCAGCATGGTGCCACTCAAACCAAAACTTAGTTTTGCTAAATTAGCGATAGTGCCACCAATTTTGCGACCGGAAATTGAGCAAGTAAAACCGCAAGTCGGTAAAACAATTGTTGTTTACATGTGGCAAAAATATCTCGATCTAGCTGTGCCGCTTTTTAAACAATTCCCCCAGCAACAATTTATCGTTTATGGTTCAGCGGCAATTAGCGAAGAAGGAAATGTATCTTTACGCGGGTTTGATTCTAAAAATATAATTAGTGAACTAGCTAATTGCAGTGGAGTGATTGGCGGTGGCGGGTTTACTTTTCTGTCGGAAGCGCTGGCTTTAGGTAAACCGGCGTTAATTTGGCCGCAACCCGGGCAATTTGAACAGATGGTTAACGGACTGGATTTATCGCGAGCCGGCTGTGCCATGCTAACAGAAGAATTGACAGCTGATGATATTGCCGTGTTTTTACAGCAACGTTCAACTTATGCCGCAGCGGTGGCAAAACTGCACTGGTCATCTCAAGTTCAAATTTTAGACAACATTGTGAATCTCATTACTAAAGTATTATGAAACTATTCGTGACCGGTGGCGCCGGGTTTATTGGCAGCAATTTTATCCGTTACTGGATTAAAAATCATCCAGCCGACAGCATTGTAAATTTCGACGCGCTTACTTATGCCGGTAATTTGGAAAATCTGTCCGGCCCAGATAAGCACGTTAATTATCAGTTTATAAAAGGTGATGTAACTAGTGCCACCGCTGTTATCGCAGCCATGGCGGGTTGCGACACGGTAGTACATTTTGCGGCCGAAACACATGTGGATCGATCGATTACCGGCCCGGGGATATTTTTAACTACCAATGTAATTGGCACGCAAGTGTTGCTCGATGCCGCGCTCAAAGCCGGTATTAAACGCTTTCACCATATTTCCACTGATGAAGTATTTGGCGCATTGCCACTCTCAACACCGGAAAAGTTTAAAGAAACTACACCATACAACCCACGCAGTCCGTATGCCGCTTCTAAAGCCGCATCGGATCATCTTGTGCGAGCTTACGGCGAAACCTTTGGCTTGCCATTTACTATCACCAATTGTTCAAATAACTTTGGACCATATCAATTTCCGGAAAAGTTATTGCCGCTTATTATTACCAATGCGTTCGAAGGCAAACCAATTCCAGTTTATGGCGATGGTATGTATGTTCGCGACTGGTTGTATGTCGACGACCACTGTCGCGCGATTGAATTAGTTTTAAGCAAGGGTCAAAATGGTTCGACCTACTGCATTGGCGGCATGACTGAAGATATGTCTAATCTCGACTTGGTCAAAAAAATCCTCAAGCTGATGGGCAAAGACGAGTCGCTTATTACTTTTGTGAAAGACCGCCCCGGACACGATCGGCGTTATGCGGTCGATTGGTCTAAAGCCAAGGCCGAACTTGGCTATGCCCCAGCGCACGACGTTGATACTTACTTGCAGCAAACGGTAGACTGGTACGTGCAAAATCAAGCCTGGTGGCAACGAATTAAGAGTGGGGAGTATCAAGCGTATTATCAGCAGCAATATGGCTAAAAATAAAAAAATCAAAGTCGGTTGGCATGGCCGGTCCCGCTTAGTGCCGGCCGAGCAGCTGTCTTTTAGAATTAGTGCTTATGCCATTATTATTGAGCGCGGTCGAGTACTGTTGCAGCGGTCGCGGTACGATACATATTATTTGCCCGGTGGTGCGATTGAAAAGGGGGAAGAAATTGTCGCGGCCGTAATTCGTGAACTGCAAGAAGAAACCGGCCATACCGTTAAAGTCGGTCGGCTGATTGATGCAGCCACAACATTTTTTGAACCAGAGCTGGGTCGGCCGTATCACGCCCTGTCGCTTTTCTATCACTGCAAGCGTCGGCCGGGAAAAACTTGCCAGACCAAAATGTGCGAGCTTGAGCAAGCCTACATTGTTGGGTTTGAATGGGTGCCGTTATTGAAGTTGTCAAAAATTAAATTCGACGACAAAGGTGTTAAAGCTGCAATTCAATCGGCCACAAAAGTATGATTTTAATTGTGTTCAATCCGATGGCTGGAGCGCGTAAGCGTATTCGGCAGCAACTGGAACAAGCATTGGTTGGTCAACCGGCACAATGGTGCAACACCGAGCCGGATGGTAGTCACTTAAGTCAATTGCAAGCGAATGACTATACGAGAGTGGTAGTCGTTGGTGGTGATGGAACTGTCCAACAAACCGCGCAGTGGTTAATAGACCAACAAAGTACCGTGCCATTGGCGGTTATTCCCGCCGGCAGCGCCAATCTGTTAGCCGGCGGATTCAACATTCCGCGGTCAATTGGTTTAGCAGTGCCAGCTGCATTACAAGGTACGCCAACATTAATTGATGTGGGATTTATTAATCAAAAACAAGTATTTTTAATAGCGGCCGGATTTGGTTGTGATGCACTGGCGATTGCCGGCACTTCGCGCCAATGGAAACGGCTGTTTGGTTTTTGGGCCTATGTTGGCGGGGTGTGGCGCGGTATCTTTCATTTTCGCGAACGTAATTTTAGATTGTCGATCGACGGTCAACATGTACAGCATCATGCCAAAACCGTGTTTATTATGAACTTCGGCAAGTTTTTTAACATTCAATTCGGCCCGGATATTTCGCCAGATGATGGTCGATTTTCGGTGGCGGTAGTTCGTCCAGTCACTTGGACCGATTATCCGGTAATTTTGGCACGTCTATTGGGCCGGCAATTTGATTGGCAGAAGCGTTTGACGTATTATTCCGGTCAACGGATCGAAGTCAGTTGTGACCGTCGGATACCATTCCAAGCCGACGGCGAAACACTCGCTATCACCAGTCCGGTTAGTATTATTGTCTTACCAAAGCGCTTAGCAATTATTCGAGGATAATCTTTATTCACTAGTCCCTAGTCCCTAATCCCTAGTCCCTAACCTATGAAAGGCATAATCCTCGCTGGTGGCACTGGTTCGCGCCTGATGCCACTCACAAAAGTTACCAATAAACATTTGCTGCCGGTTTATACTAAGCCGATGATTTATTACCCATTGGAGACGTTAATCGCCGCTGGTCTGCGGGATGTTATGATTATTTCCGGCAAGGGCCACGCCGGGCACTTTTTAGAATTACTAGGGAGTGGGTCGGAGTTTGGCGTGCGCTTGGCATACGGTATTCAAGAAAAAGCCGGTGGCATTGCCGAAGCCTTAAGCTTGTGTGAAGATTTTTCCGACGGTGAACCGGTGGTGGTTATTCTAGGTGATAACATTTTTACCGAACATACACAGATTACCAAAGCAGCCAGTGATTTTCGGGCCCAGGGTAAGGGAGCTAAAGTGTTGCTCAAAGAAGTGCCAGACCCACAACGGTTTGGGGTGGCGGAAGTAGCGGGAGAAAAAATTGTTAGTATCGAAGAAAAACCCCAAGCGCCAAAAAGTAACTATTGCGTCACCGGGCTATATTTTTACGACGAGCAAGTGTGGCAAATAATAAAAACCCTTCAACCGTCTGGCCGAGGGGAACTAGAAATTACCGACGTAAACAACTTCTATGTGCAGCAGGGGAGTATGACCTTCGAAGTTATCTCGGGCGAGTGGACCGACGCTGGCACGTTCGATTCGTTACTCAAAGCTAACATGCTAGCCGCGGGGATTAAGAATTAGCGACTTTGTATTTGTTGCCGCAGTAAGCCAGTACCAATGTCGGTGGTGCCAACTACGGTGAGCCAGTTGCCGTCGGGGGAAATGTTGAGATTGTGTAAGTTAGTGCCGGTGAACAGGGAGATAGTATTGCGGCTGTCGCGATTATCAAATTCAATAATCGAAACATCGGTACCGGTAGTAATGGCCGCATAGGCGATGTTGGGAATAATTTGTCCGCCGATAATTGGCTGGCCATAGCGAGTGATAAGCTCGCTTTTGTTTTGGCTAACGTCGGTTAACCATAATTCAAAATCGGTCCAGGACAGCAAATGTTGGCTGGTTGAATCCCAAGATATTTGTGTTCCTGGCACTTCGAACAGTACTGATTGAAAGTTGCGATCGACCGCGGTGGTTATTTGTCGTTTTTGGTCGGTGATGAGTACCACGTTGTTTGCTATTACACTAAAAGTAACATCGGTGCCACCGGCCAGGGCTAACAACCGTTGTGGTTGGGGCGTAGTATCGGTAGTTTTTATTTGTTCAATAAACGAACCGTCAGTCGTACGATGGGCGTAAGTTATTAAAGTATCTAACACCAGCACGTCGCTACTAGTTGCGGCAGTTTCTGGTAAAATAGCCAAACGTTTGTTAACGCGAGTAATGGTATTGTATTGCCACAATTCGCGACCGGCGCGCGCATAAATTATGTAGGGTAGTTCTGTTGACCAGCGGACTGTCTGCGGCGCGGATGGTAAAATAGCGGTTGGCGATACCGGCCGATTGAGCGCCGCCAATGAATACCAATACCATTGGCGAGTGGCGGTACCATAGGCCACAAAAGCATTAGCATCGCTCGACCAAGTTAATTGAGACAGAGTTTGTGTTAACGGCACTGTCGCGGTAACTACGCCGGTGGTGGCAGTGATAAGCGACAATGTTTTGTCGTTGAACACCGCTAAGGTGTTGTGGTCCGGCGCCGGGACAACTTGAGTGGCGCCGGCTTGCAATAAGGCCGGTTGGTTGTTACGAAAGAGCACCACGTGATCAACAAAAGTGTTGGTGTTACTGTCGACAATTAACTTCTTCTCCCACGGATAATAGCCCAGGAGTGCCACGGTTACTTTATATTCGCCTGGGACTAGATTTTGAATTCGAGCGGTGCTGTCTGATCTGGAACCGTTTACTAGTGTATCATCGAGCCTTACTTCGGCAGTGGTGGGAAATGGTTTAACCGACAGTGAACCGATTTTTTGAATTAGACCACGACGGGTGTTATAGCGATAGCCGGCCGAATACAAAACTAACAGCGGTGCCGTAATTACAAACAGCGCAATGAAAGTAAGGTAAATAACACGGCGAATACGCAGAGAAAGCATAAGTATAATCAGCACCGAGTATACCGCCGTTTAGCGGCAATGGCAATAAACTAGAAAACCCCGTCATTGGCGGGGTTGTGTGTGTAATGGCAACGATGGGAGTCGAACCCACGACCAAAGGATTATGAGGCCTCTGCTCTACCACTGAGCTACGTTGCCGGTTGTAGTTATCAACCGTCTGTGATTGTATAGCGATCAGTTAGATTGTCAAGCTGTCGATTAAAACAGCTTATAAACGTTGCTTTTTTAGCAATTTTTACTGACTGATTGGGTGGGGGAACGATTGCCGATTGCTGTCAAGTTGACAGTAACGGAGCGATTATTTACGATGCGAGCAGTATTAATAAAGAGGAGGACAGGTAATCGGTTGTTCTTTTTTCCTGAAAAAGTGTTCACCGCCCACAAAGGAGGTTTCCCATGGGCATGGTTCCAGCTGAATTGTTGCGCCAGGCATCGCGCCCGGCCGAATCGGTGACCCCCGGTCATCCCGACAAAATGTGCGACCAAATGGCCGACACGCTCGTGGATATGGTTCTACCCGGTGGACCGCAGTGCCGCATGGCAGCTGAGGTTACCGGCGGGCACAAAAAGGTGTTCGTCACCGGCGAATGTCAAACCGTCATCCCCTTGGATACGTTTCAAGAACAAGCGGCGGCGGCGTTACGCCGAGTTTACGGTGAAGTCACTCACAATCCGCTCAACGACGTGATCATGCACATGGTGGTGCAATCACCCGACATCGCGGTTGGAGTTGACCCCGGCGGCGCTGGCGACCAAGGCGTGATGGTGGGTTATGCCACCGACGAAACGCCGGAAATGTTGCCCAAACCGTTCGCCATGGCTCGGGCTATTACGCACGAACTATATCGACGAGCCTTGGCCGGCGACCCGGCTTGGATGGAACCCGATGGTAAATCGCTGGTGGTGCTCAAAGGCGATGTGGTTACATCACTCACCATTGCCATTCAGCACGCGGCCAATGTCAGCCAAGAAGAAATCAAACAGTGGCTGATCGAAAACATCATCGTACCCAAACTGGGCTACGTGCCCGAGCATCTCGTTGTTAACGGCACCGGCATTTTCTGCATCGGCGGATTCGAAGCCGACGCCGGCACGACCGGGCGCAAATTGGTGGTGGACGCTTATGGACCGGAAGTCCCTATCGGTGGCGGCGCCTACTCGGGTAAAGACCCAACAAAAGTAGATCGCTCTGCCGCCTACATGGCGCGGTATGTGGCCAAAAACATCGTTGCACACGGTGTGGCGGGCGCACATCGAGCCATGGTCCAAATTTCGTACGCTATCGGCAAGGCCGAGCCCACCGGCCTGCTGGCAGTGACCGACACCGGCGCTGAAGTTAGCGCTTGGGTGAAAGATCATTTCGACCTGCGTCCGCGCGCCATTATCGAAACGCTCGATTTATGGCAGCCGCGTTGGCGAATTGTCTGCACCGGCGGCCATTACGGCAAAGACCATCGCACCATGACCGCCGCTCAAGCGGCCATTTGGACCTGGGAACAGGTCCGTACCGATCTGTAATTCAAAACCAGTTCATTTCATAGGGGGCAACACACGTTGCCCCTTATTCGTTTATCTCTTGCTGACAGGTACGATCCGCGGTCGTCGCTGTCATAAGGAGGTAAAAGTTCTTTGACAATTAGATTAACAGAAACAATTAATCATAAAATCAGTGTCAACCGGGAACGTGTCAGTCCCGCGTTGCTTTTAACTGGAGGTGCCCCATGACACAGAATAATGATGCGAACATGTCAATGAAACCGGATGGTCAGCCGCGGCGCTGGCGGTGCAAAACCGCAGTGCTACATGCCGGCTACCATCCCCACAACGCCCAGGGCGTGGTGATGCCGCCCGAACATCGGGCATCGACGATGGCCTTTTCAACGGCCACCAAAGGTGAACGGGCCTTTCAATTGGCCTGGGGTTACGCTCAGTTGGAACCGGGCGAATGCCCTGAGTACATCTATTCTCGTGTCAGTCATCCCGATGCCACTTTAATCGAAGCACGATTGGTGGGCATGGAACCGGGTGCCGGCCGAGCCACGGTGTTTAACAGTGGTATGTCGGCCATTACCGATTTACTCACCGCCATGTGGCACTGCGGCAAAATGCCGACGGGCAGCCACCTTCTGTACACCAACCCGGTGTATGGCGGCACCGAAGGATACTTTAAGGAGTGTTTGCCCAAGTTGGGCATTACGCCGCACGAAGTATGCACCGACGATCTCGCTGCCACGGCCGCTGCCATGGATAAGATTACCGCCGACGGTGGTAATTTGGCGATGGTATATTTGGAAACGCCGGCCAATCCCACACTCACCATGACCGACATCGCTGCGGTGGCCGCCCTGGCCAAACAGCATAATCCGAACTGTCTGGTGGTGGTGGACAATACCTTTCTCGGGATTTTCCAACCGGTATTGGCAATCAGCCCAGACGTTGACGCGGTGGTTTATTCGGCCACCAAGTTTATCGGCGGGCACGCCGATTTAATCGCCGGCGCGGTCATTGTACCGACCGGCAAAGAAGCGTTGCTCGATCCGGTTTTGGGTATGCGCGTGATGCATGGCACGATCGCTCCGGCGGCAGTGTGCAGCCAGATGATCCGTTCCATGGGTACATTGCATGTGCGAATGGAAGAAGAAACCAGGAACGCTTCAACCGTGGCAGCGGCGCTGCAGTATCATCCGCAAGTGGCGGAGGTTAAACATCCGTCGTTGTTTACACCGGCTCATCCGATGTATCAAATCCATTGCAAGCAAGCCACCGGCCCCGGCAGCATGATCACGATCGATCTAAAGCCGAGCTCGGCGCAAAGCGATCCAGCCGAACAAAAGAAAGCCAACCGCGCCAGAGCGTTTAAGTTTCTCGATACGGTCAACCAAAGCGGCATTATTGCGCTGGCGGTGAGCTTGGGCGGCGTGGAAACGCTGATTGAACACCCGGCCACCATGACCCATTCCGAAGTGGCCGAAGAAGTGCGCTTGGCGGCTGGCATTACCGAGCTGACCGTTCGTCTCTCAATCGGCTTGGAAGATCCGCAAGATCTGGTGGAAGTGCTGGTCGAAGCGCTCGATGCACTGTCGTAAAGCAAGCTAGTAAACTCTCATAGGGCTGGAGTTGGAGTCACTCCAACGCCAGCCCTTTCTTATTCCAAAAGGAGGTGCGTTCATGGACCGTCATGTTCTCATTGGTCAGGCTTGGCCATATGCTAACGGCTCGTTACATTTCGGCCACATTGCCGGACTGTTGGGAGCTGACGTGTTAGCCCGCTACTTCCGGTTAGCCGGAGATAAAGTGTTGTTCGTTTCTGGTACCGATTGCCACGGCACGCCCATCGCCAATAAAGCTTTCCAGGAAGGCAAGGCGCCGGCCGAGATCGCGGCGTTTTATCATGCGGAGTTCACCGACAACTTTAAGCAGTTGGGCGTGGAGCACGATCTTTACGCCGCCACCATGCAGCCGCATCACCACATGGTGGCCCAGTGGGTTTTTTCCACTCTGTATCGCAAAGGCCAATTGGCGTTACATCGCACGCCGCAATTATTCTGCGGCCACTGTCAGCGCTTTTTGGTTGATCGTTACGTGGAAGGCAATTGTCCGAATTGTAACGTCGCCGGCGCGCGCGGCGACCAATGCGATGCCTGCGGCCAAACCTACGAAGCCACCGAACTGAAACAGCCGCGCTGCAAGAACTGCAATAATCCAGCCACCATTAAAGAGGCTGAACATTTGTTTTTGCGGTTGCCGGCTTTCGCCGATGCTTTGCGCACCTGGGCCGAACAGACCAGTTCAAAATGGCGCGAAAATGCCCAGCGGACAACGTTCGCTTGGCTCGACAAAGCGGAAGGGTTAAAAGACCGCGCGGTCACCCGCAACATCGATTGGGGTATTCCCATTCCGCTGGCCGGTTGGAGTGATTATCGTATCTATGTTTGGTTTGAAGCGGTGATTGGCTATCTGTCTGCCAGCATGAGTGCGGCCGGCGGAGACTTAACCGGTGGACCATGGGAAGCGTGGTGGCGGCCGGAGAACAATCCGTTGCACTACTACGTTCACGGTAAAGACAACATCCCGTTCCATACCGTTATTTGGCCGGCGATATTAATGGGCATGGAGAATTTGGCTCTGCCAACGCACATTATTTCGTCGGAGTACCTGCAACTGCCCAGCGGCCAGAAGTTCTCCAAGTCGGGCGGTTATGGCGCTACGGTGCCGGAGTTTCTGGACATGACCGCTACCGTACCCGGTCTAACGGTCGATTCGCTGCGGCATTTCATGATCGGCAAGAATCCAGAAAGTAAAGATTCACCATTCTCTTGGAACGATCTGGCTGGTGACCACAATAGTTTGTTGGTCAACAAGCTCGGCAATTTAGTGAGCCGAGCGGCCACCATGGCGCATCGGCATTGCAACGGTCAAATCCCAAGTGCTGCTCCGGCCGAAGCGATTATGGCTAAGTGCCAAAACGCTTTTGCTGAAGCTGGGGCGGCTTTGGAGCAAGGAGCGTTTCGCGTCGCCACCAGCCACTGGCTGGGCTTGGTTGACACGCTCAATAGTTACTGGAACGACCAACGGCCGTGGGATCAGGTTAAAACCGACCCGGCCGGCGCCGCCATTACCATGGCCACAACGCTGCACGGCGTTGGTGCACTAGCAACGCTGGTTGAGCCGTCCATACCGTTGGCGGCGAAACGATTGCGCGCCATTCTCGGCACCGACGCTTTGTCGGCCAAACGAGAGTGGCAGTTTGGTCTACTGCCAGCCGGCCTACATTTAGGCGAATTGCAGCATCTGTTCAGTCGGATCGACCGCCCGCGCCTGCCGACCGATTCGTGAGTTTCAAACAAAAGCGTCCCGCTTAGCGGGACGCTTTTTTAGTATAGAGGGAGGAGTATAGAGTATAGAGGGTTTCTTTTTACTCGAACGTCTATTCCAACCCCTCTATACTCTATACTCCTCCCTCTATACTTACGTCAATGGCGTAATTAATATCACGTCGCCTAGTTTGACGTCTAGCAGTGCCGCCGCCGAACCGCGGTTAACGGCGATTTCGAGCGTGCCGTTTGATCCGTGGTAACACAAGAGGGTGCCAGGCGGAACATTGCCAAAGGTTTTGTGAACGCCGGCGGTTTTAATTGAACCATTCGGGCAGCGGAGGGTTACAGTAGTACCAATTGGAAAAGCGTCTGGGTCGGCGTTTACTTTAATATTGCCGTATGGGTCGATATAAAATACCTCGTGATCTTGGTATTGCAGCTGCTGCAGCGATTCGGCCGGCACGATTGTACCAAGGGTAGCGGCGGCAGTTCCAGTGGCCAATAGCGCCGCCGCGCGAGCAAAAATATCACGGCCATGAAAGGTAGTGGCGGCATGGTTGTTAACTTTTTGGCCGTCGATGGCAATCACTGCTGTAACCGTGCGGTGTTTTAATGCCGGAGCAAATAAACCGTTGTCGGGGCCAATGAATGTACCGTTGTTGGTTTGAATAATCACGCCACGCCGGTCGGTGCCAACCCCCGGATCGACCACGCCCACATGAATGGCAAACGGCGGAAAGAAAGCGGCTGCCTCGGCAATAATAAAAGCGCCTTGTTTAATGTTGTAGGGTTGAACATCATTCGCTACCGGAATAACTTGCACGGTTGGCGCAATGCCGGCAATGGTGCCGTAAAGTTGGCTAACCGAGAAGTCGTCGTGAAAGTCGGTGGTAATGGTGATAATCGCGGGCATACAAACGGTATTGTGATAGTAGTCAATAATAAATAAAACATTTAAAAAACCCCGACCGGTGTTCGGGGGTTGGCCATAGATCTAACGCGAGAAACTAGGCAATACCGAAACCAGTGCTGGCGAGCAGCAATCGCATCATCATTCCCATTGTGGTTGCGTACTGGTTCATAGAAGTGGATAACTTTTACTTGTTAAAAATTATACGACAAAGCGTGGGTAACCGTCAAGACTGGTGTTGGTTGCCGCTCTGGGGTGGGTCGGCTATAATGGAGCGGTATGGATACATTTGTTATTACCGGTCAACGATCACTGCGTGGCGCGGTGGCTGTCTCCGGGTCTAAAAACGCAGCTTTGCCTTGCTTGGCGGCGACGCTTTTGGTTCACCGCGGAACTACCACTCTCACTAATGTCCCGGATATTGCCGATGTCCATTCTTTTATTGCTATAATCGAACATCTTGGCGCCCAGGTTACTTTTAAACGTCATGTACTGACAGTTAATGCCAGCCAGCTGCATAATCGTGAACTGCCCATGGCGTTGGTGGGAAAAATTCGCGCTTCGATTCTACTCTTAGGGCCGCTGCTCGGCCGCTTTGGTTCAGCACAAATGGCCTACCCGGGTGGCTGCGTTATTGGTAAGCGTTCGGCCGATGCTCATTTACACGCGCTCAAAGCGCTCGGAGCTCGGGTAACGCCGTCGGTAAACAAGTTAATTATTCGCCCCGGTCGGTTAACGGCCGCGCGGATTGTGATGTCGGAAATGTCGGTGACTGCCACCGAGAACGCGTTGTTAGCGGCCGCCACTTTGCCCGGCACTACCGAAATTCGTTTGGCCGCCAGTGAGCCGCACGTGCAAGATTTGTGCGCCATGCTGCAACACATGGGGGTAAAAATAACCGGTGTTGGCACAAGTACCTTGGTTATTCGCGGCCGGCGAGCATTGCGAGCGGTTACTCATCGTATTGTGGGGGATGCTATTGAACTGGGTACTTTCGCCGTGGCCGCCAGTATTGTTCCCGGCAGTCGCGTAGTAATTCGCGGGGTGGACCCAACCCAGCTCGATGCTTTTTGGAACAAGCTAACCGAAGCCGGTGGACAGGTGATATTGGGCAAGCAGTCAGCCACGGTGCGTTATGCACCCAAACTGCAGGCGATCGGTCGATTAGAAACGCGGGTTTATCCTGGTTTTCCCACCGATCTACAAGCGCCGTTTGCATTGGTGTTAGCGCGGGCTGATGGTGTAACTAAAATATTTGAAACATTGTTCGAGGGCCGCTTTAACTATCTGGCCGAATTGGAAAAGATGAAAGTTCGCTCCGAGGTGTATAATCCGCACCAAGCGTTGATTGTTGGGCCAACCGAGTTTAAAGCCGCCACGGTAGAAAGTTGCGATTTGCGCGCCGGCGCCACCTTAGTGTTAGCGGCACTAGCGGCGAGCGGCACCAGTACTGTCTATAACATTAACTATATCGATCGCGGTTACGAGCGCTTTGCTGAAAAGTTAACCAAGTTAGGCGCCGTAATAAAACGGCGAGTCTTACCAAACTCATAATACTTATGAAACAATTCTCTCGGTCATTTCTTATCTACAGTGCCATTGTTTTATTGGCGGTTGGTTTTGTGGCCGGTATTGCTACCGGTAGACAGGTCGCGCCGGTGAGCCAAACCGAAGGTCAAGTTACCAACTTGCCCAGCGCTAACCAAGATCCGCGTTATTTGCCGCGTAATATCGATTTCGATTTATTCCGTCAGGTTTGGCAGACCATTCATAAACAAGCCATCGACCGCGATGTGGTGAGCGATAGCGCGTTGTTTTCCGGCGCTTTGCGGGGGATGGTGGCAGCGCTCGACGACCCTTATTCCACTTTCTTCGACACCAAAGAAACGTCTGAATTCGCTCAAGAAATGGAAGGCGACTTTAATGGTATTGGCGCCGAAATTGGCATTAAGAAAGATCGCTTAGTAGTTATTTCGCCACTGCCAGACAGCCCAGCGGCTAAAGCCGGGTTAAAATCGCAAGACGTGATTGTGGCGATTGACGACGTTCCTACCATCGGCATGAGTGTGACCGGCGCGGTAATGAAAATTCGTGGTGAACGGGGCATAACCGTCAACTTACTGATAGACCGAAGTGACTGGGCCGAGCCGAAGGTAATTACTATCACGCGCGACACTATTCACGTGGCCAGCGTGCGTTGGGAGTTTAAAGACAATCTGGCGATTATCATCGCGACCAGTTTTAATGAAGATACCGCGCAATTGTTTAACCAAGCGGTACAAGAAGTGATTGCCAAGCAACCAAGTGGAATTATTCTGGATCTGCGCGGTAACCCGGGCGGGTTCCTCGACGCGGCCACGAATATGGCTTCGGCCTGGGTAGCGAGTGGCCCGGTGGTAATTGAAGCTTTCGACGGTCAACGCAAAGAATTATTAGCCGAAGGCACGGCTCGCCTGCAGGGCTTTCATACCGTAGTGTTGGTAGACGGCGGCTCGGCTTCGGGGTCGGAAATTGTGGCCGGGGCATTACAAGACAGTAAAACTGCCATTGTGGTGGGGCAACAAACCTTTGGTAAAGGATCAGTACAAGAATTAATTCCATTATCCGACGGTTCTTCGGTTAAATTGACTGTGGCTAAATGGTTAACCCCAAGCGGTCGCAGTATCGACGAAGCGGGGATTACCCCCGATACTTTAGTTGAATACACGGCCGAAGATGCGGTGGCCGAACGAGATCCGCAGTTAGACGCGGCCAAGAAGATTTTAGCCGATCCAGTCCGCTGGTAGGGTAGAGTGGCGTGTGCTATAATCAGCGCGGCAACAGGCCCAATTAATTTTGTTTATTTTCTAATTTCTCCATTTACGGCTATGGCGAAATATATTTTTGTGGTGGGTGGTGTAATGTCCGGCGTGGGCAAAGGCATCGCCACCGCTTCGATCGGCAAGATCTTACAAGGCAAGGGGTTTCGAGTCACCGCAATGAAAATCGACCCCTATATTAATGTCGATGCGGGTACGATGAACCCGACCGAACACGGCGAAGTGTTTGTAACCGACGACGGTGACGAAGGCGACCAAGACCTGGGTAACTACGAGCGGTTTTTGAACATCGACATCCACAAAATTAACTACATGACCACCGGCCGAGTGTACCAGACGGTAATTAATCGCGAGCGTAATTTGGAATATGGCGGTAAATGCGTTGAGGTAGTGCCACATATCCCCGAAGAAGTTATCAATCGAATCGAAGCCGCCACCAAAAAAGCTAAGGCCGATTTTACCATAGTGGAAGTTGGCGGTACGGTGGGGGAATATCAAAATCTGCTGTTTTTAGAGGCAGTCCGGATGATGAAGCTTAGTAAACCACAAGATATTGCCATTGTGATGGTGAGTTACTTGCCGGTGCCAAGTAAGTTGGGCGAGATGAAAACCAAGCCAACCCAGCATGCTAGCCGAGCGTTAAACTCGGTGGGGTTGCAGGCGGACTTTTTGTTAGCCCGCGTGCCTGGCCCGCTCGACGAACCACGGCGGGAAAAACTGTCGATGTTCTGTGGTATTCCTCGCGCCCATGTCATTGCCGCGCCGGATGTTGATTCTATCTACGAAGTGCCGGTCAATTTTGAAAAAGAAGGCTTAGGTGACTTAATCCTTAAACACTTTAAGCTGCGACCGCGCCAAAAAGATCTGGTTGAATGGCGCAAGATGCTCCATACGTTAAAAACCGCCACTAAGCCGGTTACTATTGGTATTGCCGGTAAGTATTTTGCCACCGGCGATTATATTCTAACTGATTCGTATATTTCGGTGATCGAAGCCATTAAACACGCCGGTATTGCCAATAAGTGCAAGCCAACCTTAAAGTGGATCGATACTAAAGATGTAGAAGAAAAAGGCGCGGCGGCGGTGCTAAAAGGTTTAGACGGCATTATCGTGCCGCAAGGCTGGGGCAAGCGGGGAGCGGAAGGTAAAATTGCCACCATTAAATACTGTCGCGAAAAAAACATTCCATACTTTGGTTTATGCTACGGCATGCAAATGGCGGTAATAGAATTTGCCCGCCATGTTTGCGGCATGAAAGATGCCAATTCCGCCGAAGTCGATCCTAAAACGCCGTATCCGGTGATTCATATTATGCCGGAGCAGCAAGCGTATCTGGCCAAGAAACAATACGGCGGCACTATTCGCCTGGGCGCGTGGCCCTGTAAAGTTACCCCCGGCACCAAGTTAGCCGCCGCTTATGGTAACGCCAAAAACATTTCCGAACGTCATCGCCACCGCTACGAGTTTAACAACGACTATCGCGAACAAATGGAAGCTAAGGGTTTAGTTGTCTCCGGTACTTCGCCCGATGGCAAATTAGTCGAATCAATCGAACTTAAAAATCATCCGTTCTTTGTGGGTACGCAATTCCACCCGGAATACAAATCCCGGCCGCTGGCGCCGCACCCACTCTTTGTTGCTTTTGTTAAGGCGTGTTTGAAGAAGCGGGGGTAATTAATTACGAATTACTAATTACTAATTACGAATTATCGAAAATGGCGGGGGCTTGCAATGACAGTAAAAAGCTTGACTTTTTTGAAAGAACGTGATAAGTTCCATTATCACGTTCTTTTTATTGGTAAACCGTCGCAAAAGCGAGACTTGCCATACGCAAGGAACAAGGAGACTCAAAACATGAAAAATCTCGACAAGAAATTAACGAGCTTAAACCAGCAGTGGTTACGTGCCAGAGAGATTATGGGTACAAACTTCTTCGGCGTTGAAGAAGCGGTGCAACACTTCGGAGTAAAACCGACTCCAACACGACTCAACGCATTGGCCGACATTCCGTTTTTTGAAAAAGTCCTACTGGCCTGCAAAGACACCCATATCCTCATCGCGGTTTTTCCGCTATCGATCATGGATATTCGCAAAAAAGTCGGGAAGATAAAAATCAGCCAATCAAAAAAGTTCACAGCTAAATTTTACAACGCGTATGAGAGTGTTCGTGGCATAATCGGCTGGCACTTGGTTCGTAAAACTCCGATCGATGGTTCCACGTTCAAAAGCTTAGCGGAAAAAGAAGCTCTTCTTGGCCAGGACGAAATGGTGCCGACAATGACAGTGATGGTTTATATGATTGTTGGGCACTTCCTGGCTACTGGCGAACGGCTATTTGCTAATTCGGCTGTCTATACCTGGACTTTGGCCAATAACGGCAGACGTGTTTACGTCGGCTACAATTCAAATAATTGTTCAGAATCAGTCCTTTACGACGGTCGTGACGAGACTGAAACTATCGGTATCGCCTCCGAAAAGAAACCGTTTTAAGCAAAATCAATCACAATCATCAAAGCTCTCCGCCGCAAACGGAGGGCTTTTCTTTTTCCTTAAGTCGTGGCACACTGCTTCGTACTATGGGTCAATTTCCTACCAAAGAAGCAATCGTCAACGGTCAAACATTAAAACTGGCTTATCATTCCGGCGTGGATCAAAGCGTGATGAACGAGATTTTCCAATATCGGGAATATCAAGCGGCGGAACCAATTATCACCGCCGCTAAATACCCAATTATCGATGCCGGCGGGCATGCCGGGTATTTTACGCTGTATGCTCGGGCTTTTAATCACATTGTGCCGATTATTACCATTGAGCCGTCGCCGGAGAACTTAACACTAATGGAAGAAAACTTTTTTGCTAATCCAGTGGAACCGGTGGAAATGGTGGTGGGGGTTTTGGCGGCTAAAACCGAAACCCGTCAATTGTATCTAACTCGCGACAGCCACAATAATAGTTTAGTGCCGCCGAGCATTCCGGAGCGAGCCGGTACGCTGCCGGTGCAGGGTTATTCGCTGCGAGATTTGCTTGATCAGCGGAAAATAGAGCGTGTCAGTCTACTTAAGATGGATGTGGAGGGCGCCGAATACGAACTGCTCGATGGCTGGACCATGGAGGATTACAAACGCGTCGACGCCATTATTATGGAATACCATCACGGCGCGGTGCCGCATAAAACCGAGAAAGATCTGCATCGAGCATTACGCAGCGCCGGCTTTCAAACTACTATTACTCAATCGAAGTTTGACGCGAGATTTGGGATGATTGTGGCGGTGCGAGGGACTAGGGACTAGGGACTAAGGTTGACTTTCTCGCTGAACGTGGTATATTCCCATATCACGTTCTTTTAAATATAAAAACCAGAGGAGAGCGCCATGGTTATTGACGATATGTCTTTGCAGAACCTAACCCGTTTAGTGGAAACACTGCTGCAAGCCGGTGGCGAAGAGACAGTCAAAAAATTGATCGCTCACACACCGCCAACAAATATGCCCAATGGTCGGGTGACAATTGGCACGCTTCGCCGGTTACTAGTGCAGCTCAATGGGCGAACGGTACTGCCGGAAAATTTGGTAGAACTATTAACCAAAGACGATGAAGCTTTAGAGCAAACTTTGGTTGGCGACACGCCAGCGCCGGTAACATGGGTAGTGGCAAAGGAAATTATGGGCCGCAATGCCATCAGTTTGGAAGAAGTAGAAAAGGCATTTCAGTTTACCTACACCGAATTCCAGCGCGGGCAATTGGCATTAATTCCATGGTCGGCCGAAACATTGCGCGCCTGCGCCAATACTCACGTTCTTTTTCCGGGGCAACAGCTCTCCATTGACGAGATGATTAAACGACAACCGGTTGTTAACATCTGGGAAGGTCATTCGCAACGTTCATTTGTTACGGAAGAAAAAGTCAGCTTGCGTTGGTATTTAGTGCGCAAAGGGGCTGTGCCAAATTCAATTTCAAAGCGATTCAATGATCAAATGGCAATGTTGTTGCCGCAAGAAGAAGTACCGCGAGCTTGTGAATTAATGTATGGTCTAGCTTTGGTTAAGTTGCCGATGAACGGCGGCTCGATCTTTAAGGGCGGTTCTGTTCGTTGCAATAGCATGAGTATCAAAGATTTTCGGGTGGCAATTTTGGAAGATGACTCAGGAGCCACAAGATTAAGTTCCAGCGGTATTCCAGATTATACGGTTGGAGCATATGGTATCAGTTCAATGATGAAACCTAGCGTATAAGTGCCAATAACATTACAAAACCCTCACCAGATCGGCGAGGGTTTTTAATATATTCAAGCAGGCGGTTTATTTTTCCAGCGGCACTACGCTCACAAACGTACGGGTATGAAACCGGCCGTCGTAACTTTTAATTTTGCGTTGGGAAAATTTAACTACGCCAGCGATGGTCGAAAACAGCGTGTCGTCGCCGCCACGTTTAACGTTCTTACCGGCGCGGTATTTACTGCCGCGTTGGCGAATTAAAATTGATCCGATTTTGGCTGGTTGGCCACCGAATATTTTTACCCCGAGGCGCTTGGCGACTGAATCACGCCCAAGCGATGTAGAGCCACCGGCTTTCTTATGTGACATAAAAGAAAAGTATCAGGAAAGTGTAAAGTGGCTGTAGTGTAGCGGTAATTATTACCTTTGTCAACACAAGTATGGTGATTGCTTGACAAAACATTTTTACTGTAGTATAGTAAAATTATGTTCTTTCACTTCACAAAAGGAGGTAAATACATTGTGCCACTTGTGCAATCGAAGCAAAGCCAAATCATTTTTGGCTCCAGTCACCGACTCAAGCGGTTTTGCCGTTGGGAAAATGGAACTGGATCGGGGAGTGGGGCGACGTAATCATGGTCGATTGGGTCGAAAATACTACGGCCGCAATGCCCATTACCACTACGACTGGAAAACGTGGAAAAGGCAAAAAGTACGGAAACAGTGGCAACGACATCAAATGTAAACAAATATGTAAGTTAAAAAAGATTTTTTGGGTAGCAAAGCATTATTTGATACTCAAACACATATTAAGACAACCCAACATATAGTTGCGGTTGTTTTTGATTTTTAGGGCTAAAACGAGTATGCTGATAGTATTATGAAGAATATTTATCAGATTATCATTTGGAGCGGCTTGGTATTATTTTTGACCGGGTGTGCTGCGCCAACATCAGTTATTCCAGAACCAAGTAATAACAATCAACGAGCAGTAGAACAACCAGCCTCACCGTCAATACCCCAACAAATAAAAGAAACGGTAACGACAACGGTTAATACTGCCCAAGAACGAGTGGTCGAAGTGGTGGCAGAAGTCACCGCGCCAGCGTCGGCCGATAATCTGCCGGCCACGTTTGATACGCCAATGGATTTTGCGCGCCAAGCGCCGTTTGGTCATTGGGAGGTGCCGTATTACGAAGATGCCTGCGAGGAAGCGTCGGTGATTATGATCGCACGGCATATTGCTGGGCTGCCACTCGATGAGCAGATAATGAAAGATGAACTAGACAAAGTTGAACCATGGGAGATGGATCGTTTTGATGAAAACTTATCAACCGACACCGAGCAAGTAGCGGCCATGGCGAAAGAGTTTTACCACCTCGATGCCACGGTATCAACCGACGTTTCGGTTGAACATATCAAACAGGAGCTTGTAGCCGGTAATTTTATTATCTTGCCGCTGACCGGCCGCGATTTACATAACCCAAACTACACCTACCCCGGGCCGTTGTATCATATGCTGGTGGTGCGTGGCTACGATCGCGATCAATTTATTACCAACGATCCCGGTACGCGCTTGGGCGCGGGTTATAAATATCCGTATAGCGTCTTAATTAACGCCACCCACGATTGGAACGGCAGCGATATTTATAACGGTAAGCCGAATATGATTGTGATTACTAGGGGCGAGGGGCGAGGGACTAGGGACTAGGGATCAGAGGCTAATAGTATAATTACTTAATTACTTATTAATCCGTCTTATGAAAGAACTCCTTCATGGTTTTCAATCGGCCACGGCTGAGCTAGTTTTTTTCCTGGTACTCCAGGGAATATTCTCGCTCGTTGCCGCCGTACTGATTCTATTTTATCCGGCATTATTGTTTGCCCTGGTATCGTTTGTGTTTGTTTGCTACGCCGTTTTAAGCTTTTATGTCGGCTGGCGGGTGGCCAGTATTCGTCGTCGAGTTAAGAAGTTAGTCCGCTTTTGACACGGCTTAGTTAAAGTGATAAATTGGCGAATGCCTCGGCTGAAGTTTCAGGAGGCATTCTTAAAATAATTATGGCATTATTATCCGAGCAAGTGGCGGCAAAGTTTAACGAAATTAGAGCTAGTTTGGCAATTCATCGGGGTGACGCCGAACTGGTTGGTGTTGACGAAGCCACCGGCGTAGTGCAAGTGCGGCTGCGTGGTGCTTGCGTGGGCTGTCCGCTGTCGCCATTAACATTGCAAGTTGGTATTGAGTCGTTCTTACGCAAGCAGGTGCCGGGGGTAACTAAAGTAGAAGACGTAACCGAACATAATATGCTACAATAATCGCGATATATGGTTAGTATCGCAGCTATTTCAATTAGTTGGCAGCGATGGCGAGAACAGATGCGTAGCATCTGGATTCAAGATCGCTTGGTGGCAGTGTTGTTTATCGCGAGTGTAGTTTTAAATCTAGCTGCCTATGCGTTGTTTTGGTTTGGAGTTAAGCCAAGTAGTAATACAGTGGTGCTGCACTATTCGGTTTATTTTGGTATCGATCTGGTTGGGCCGTGGTATCAGTTGTACAGCGTGCCACTAATCGGCACGTTTATTTGGTTATTGAACGGGGCTATTTTAACACCGCTCTACCGCCACGATCAGTTGTTTGGGTATATGCTGGTCGGCATGACGATTTTTTGTGAATTACTATTAACTATTACCGCGGTATTATTACTGTGGGTAAACGGATAACTTTTCTATGGATTTATTCGAAGTAGTGCGGATAGGATTATTGGCCACGGTCAGTTTTGTGGTGGCAATATTATGGACACCGCTGCTGACCGGTGCGCTGTATCGTTATCGTTGTTGGAAAAAAACCGCGCGGACTGTCGCTCCCGATGGTAGTGGTACCCCACTGTTCAACGCTTTGCATAAAGATAAAGAAGTAAACACACCTCGATTAGGCGGGCTACTAATTTGGGTGACCGCGGCCGGCTTGGCCGGATTGTTATGGTTGGGGGCCGAACTTTGGCCTGGTAGTTGGCTTAGTTCGCTCAACTTTATTTCGCGATCGCAAACTTGGATTCCACTTTTTACGTTAATCGCCGCGTCACTCTTAGGGCTAGCCGATGATATTTTAGTAATTCGTGGTAGCGGCGAAACGGGCAAAGGCGGCGGCATTCGTTTTCGCCATCGAGTAATCGCTGTGATATTAATCGGTTTGGTGGGGGCGTGGTGGTTTTACACCAAGTTAGATTGGAACAGTATTCACATTCCGTTTGTGGGCGACTGGATTATTGGTTGGTGGTATATGCCATTGTTTGTGTTTATTATGCTGCTATCGTTTTCCGGCAGCAATATCGACGGTGTCGACGGTTTGTCGGGCGGGGTGTTCGCCAGCATTTTTGGCGCTTACGGTGCGATTGCTTTTGTGCAAGGCCAGTACGACCTAGCCACATTTTGCGGCGTAGTGGCGGGTGCTCTGTTGGCTTTCCTATGGTTTAATATCCCACCGGCGCGATTCTATATGAGTGAAACCGGCATTTTAGGTTTAACTACCACCCTGGCGGTGATGGTTTTTTTAACCGACACAATATTTATTTTTCCAATTATTGCCTTAGTGCTAATGGCGGAAATTGGTTCAACCGTACTGCAGCTTAGTTCTAAAAAATTGTTCAAGCGAAAGATTTTCTTAATTGCGCCCGTGCACCATCATTTCGAAGCCAAGGGATGGCCGTCGTATAAGGTGACGATGCGCTTTTGGCTGGTGTCGTCGGTGGCGGCAATTACCGGCCTGGTTATTTTCCTGGCCGATGTCGCGCACTAATAACATCACGGCGTCGTTACATCATCGCCGCGTACTGGTGATGGGCTTAGGTCTGCATGGCGGGGGAATCGGCGTTGTTAAATGGCTGGTAGCGCAAGGCGCTAAAGTAACCGTGACCGATTTACGTTCAGCTGAACAGTTGCGGTCATCGTTAAAACAATTACAGCAATTAGCAGTTACTTTTGTATTGGGGCGGCATCGTTTAAGTGACTTTAAGCGTACCGATCTAGTGGTAAAGAATCCGGCCGTGCCAAGTTCGTCGCCGTATTTAACCGCGGCGCGGGCGGCTCATATACCGATTGTTTCCGACATCGGTTTTTTTGTTGCCACTTGCCCGGCGCCGATTATTGGGGTTACGGGCAGTAAAGGCAAAACCACCACTGTGCGCTGGCTGGAGCATTGCGCGCGATTAGCTAAAGTGCCGGTTGTTTTGGGTGGGAATGTTGGTATATCGCCATTGGCGGCGTTGGCAAAAATTAAAGCCAATACCTTCGTAGTGTTGGAGCTATCGTCGTGGCAGTTGGAAGACATGGCGTATCTTAAACGCAGTCCGCAGATCGCAGTCGTTACAAATATTTTGCCTGAACACTTAAATCGTTATTCATCTTACAATGCTTACGCGGCGTCTAAAGGCTTGATAGTTCGCTGGCAGAAACCAACCGACATTACAATTCTCAATGCCGATAATACTCGGGCTGCCGCGCTAGCTAAAAAAACCCGCGGGCAGGTGTGGTGGTTTTCCGCTCAGCCATTATCGGCCAATCGCCAAGGGGTGTGGTGGACGAACGGTTGGTGGTGGTTACGGCAAAATGGTGCGGTCAAAAAAATTGCATCGAGCAAGCAATGTAAAATCGTTGGCGAACATAACTACGTTAATTTAGCGGCGGGAGCGGCCGCGGCGCTGGCTTGGGGCATACCGCTGTCGGTAATCACCAAGGCTTTAGTTACTTTTACCGGCGTGGCGGATCGATTAGAACTGGTCCGTACCTTTCAAAATAGAGCATGGTATAATGACACCACTGCCACCATGCCCGATGCGGCCGTCATGGCCTTACAGACCTTGCACCAGCGTTATCACCGCGTAATTATTATCGCCGGTGGCACCGACAAAAAGTTACGCTTTGTCGGCCTTGGGCGAGCGCTGCAACAACATGCCGCCGAAGTAGTGCTGCTTCCAGGAACTGCGACAAACAAAATTATTGCTACGCTCAAACGTCAACGAAACAAAAAAACATATCATTTGGCGGCCAGCATGGTTGAAGCGGTTAAAATTGCTCAAGCGTTGTCAAAACCGGGGGATGCAATAGTACTGTCTCCGGGCGCGGCCAGTTTTGGTTTATTTGTTCACGAATTCGATCGCGGAAAAAAGTTTTGCGCTGCCGTGCGGCGATTACGCTAAATTAAGTTATGGCCACAGCTCGACACCAATACGACACTACCTTTCTACTCTTAGCCGCCGCGCTGGTGGTGTTTGGCTTGCTTATGTTGTCGTCGGCCAGTGCACCAATGGCTTACCAAAAATTTGGCGACCCCTACGAGGTAATGAAGCACCAATTTGTTACCGGGGTGATTCCGGGATTAATCGTATTTTGGTTGTGTTTGCGGCTGCCGCATCAAAAACTGCGGCGGGCGGCACCATTCGCGTTGGCCGTGTCGATCGGGCTGTTGCTGTTGGTGTTTATTCCCGGGTTGCGTGCCGAATACGGCAATGCCCGCAGCTGGATTACTATTTTTGGTTTTTCGCTGCAGCCGTCGGAGTTTGTTAAATTATCGTTTATTGTTTATCTAGCAGCCTGGTTAGACCGCCGCAGCGAACGCGCGGCGCAAGATCTGCAAGGCAGTTTAATTCCGTTTGTTAGCGTGCTGGGCGTAATTGCTTTGCTAATGTTATTGCAGCCCGACATGGGCACGTTAATGATTATCGCCCTGGCCGCCATCGTGGTTTATTGGCTGGGCGGCGGCAGTACTTGGCATTTGGTTGGGTTAATCGGTGCCGGTGGCGTGGCTTTAGCTGGGTTAATCGCTGTTGCTCCTTACCGGCTTAATCGGTTCACGGCGTTTTTACACCCCGAACAAGATCCGCAAGGTATTTCGTATCATGTTTGGCAGGCGTTGATTGCGGTTGGGTCGGGCGGTTGGTTTGGCGTTGGCTTTGGCCATTCACGGCAAAAGTTTTCCTACTTACCGGAAGTAACCGGCGATTCTATTTTTGCGATTATGTCGGAAGAAATTGGATTTGTCTTTACCGCGGTGTTTGTGGTACTGTTCGTGGCGTTCCTGCTGCGCGGAATTACTATCGCTCGTACCACCAATGATCGGTTTAGTCGTTTGTTGGTTGGCGGATGCGTGGCGTGGCTGGGCGGGCAGTTTTTTGTGAACGTGGCCGCTATGCTATCGCTCTTACCGATTACCGGTGTGCCATTGCCGTTTGTGAGCGCCGGTGGGAGTGCCTTAGTGGCGACCGCCGCCGCGGTTGGTATTATTACTCGAAGTTCGGAGTATCAAGGGCAGCATATTCGCGGATCATAATCTTTTTCTATGCGCATTATATTATCTGGTGGTGGTTCGGGCGGCCCGGTGGCACCATTGCTTGGGCTAGTGGAAACATTAAAGCAGACCGAACCAACGGCTGAGTGTATTTGGTTTGGTACGGCCAGTGGCCCGGAACAAACCATGGTCGCGCCGTATCAAATTCCTTTTTATTCAATTGCTGCCGGCAAGTGGCGCCGCTATTGGTCGTGGCAAAACTTTATCGATCCATTTCGAATTATTTGGGGTTGGGGCCAGAGTCTGCATTTGCTTTACAAATTAAAACCGGACTTAGTAATTACTGCCGGGGCCTTTGGTTCGGTGGCAACGGTGTGGGCGGCGTCGTTATTGCGAATTCCTTGCATTGTTCATCAACAAGATATTATTCCTGGGTTGGCTAACAAGTTAATGGTTAATCAAGCCACGGCTATCACGGTCACCTTCCAGCAATCGCTGGCAGTTTTTCCCGCTCGTAAAACGCACTGGATCGGTAATTTAATTCGACCAAGTGTGGTTAGTGGTAGTGCTGAGCGAGCGCGGCAAACTTGGCGATTAGAACCAAACGTGCCGGTGGTGTTAATAATGGGTGGGGGAACAGGAGCGGTGTCGCTCAATCAAACAGTAATAGATGGGTTAACCGAACTAACCAAGCACTGTCAGATTATTCATTTAACCGGGGCGGGGAAAGAATTACCGGCTGAACATTCGCGTTATCACAGCTTTCCATTTTTAACTGATCAAATGGCCGATGCTTTAGCCGTGGCCGATGTGGTAGTGGCTCGGGCTGGTTTAAGTTCGCTAACTGAATTTGCCGCTGCCAGCAAAGCGGTTATTTTAGTGCCGATGCCTGGCAGTCACCAAGAAGCCAATGCTGATTATTATGCCCGCCAGAACGCGGTACGATTATTGCCGGCCGCGCAGCTAACCGGCCAAACGCTAACCGAAGCTGTCACCGCACTGTTATCTAATCCGGCCGATCTAAATCAGTTACGGCAAAACATTCATTCTAGTATGAAATGGGGCGCGAACGAAGCCATGGTAGAGTTAATTCGCAAACTGGTTGTGAAAGCTTGATTTTTTGCCACCTTTCGTGTAGTATACGGGTCGCGTACGAAAAACTTATCGAAAGTTAAATATCTGGGACCATAGCTCAGTGGTAGAGCGGGCCGCGCTTTAGCGGCCGCATCGTGGTAGTTAATATGTATTTCGTATATATCCTTGAAAGCGAAGTAAATGGAAGTTATTACGTGGGTAGCACACACGATATTGAACAACGGTTGCAACACCATAACCAGGGACGTTCTGCTGCCACCAAACCAAAGCGTCCATGGCGACTAATATGGCAGAAATCATTTTCCGACAAACACGAAGCAATTAGATTTGAGTACGCGATTAAAAGACAAAAAAGTAGGTTGTATATCAGAAAACTAATCGAAAACATGGGACCATAGCTCAGTGGTAGAGCGCCAGCCTTTTAAGCTGGGCGTCGTGGGTTCAATCCCCACTGGTCCCATTTTATATTTCACAAAATAGTATTTTCCTTGTGGTAGAGCGGGCCGCGCTTTAGCGGCCGCGTCGTGGGTTCAATCCCCACTGGTCCCATTTT